>OBKG01000050.1_pt1 | contig 122773 bp, 100 predicted proteins | sample 1519741 | NCBI WGS metagenome assembly OBKG01 (sample SAMN00265072, study PRJEB22529) | human gut metagenome
TTTCAAATATACACTTATATTTTGTTGCGATATTTAATACTGCAAATGTAAATGTGTCAAAACTAAGGCACATCCCCTTCTTTTTTTAATATAAAATAGTCGTTCCTCTTTTTTGTCTATGCGACTATTTTTTCAGTAATTAGGTAATAAGGCTTAATATTCGTCGTATTTTGAGTCACACGTGGTCTGATAAAGATAAATATAGTGTGTGCACTCCTTCTCTTTCTTGCTTTTAGTAGTTTTGCACACATCTTTTTGATATTAAAAGCTATAGCAAAGAAGGCAAAGTCCATTGTAACCTTGTCTTCTCCCACATGCCGGAACCTTTTGTATGCCATGTTGTGTTTCATTTGTCCAAAAACTGCTTCCGGTTCTATACATCGCCTTCCCCTATGCCTGATGCCTTCTTCCGAGAGTAACCTTTCCCGTGCCTGCCGTTTGTATTGGTTTAACCGGTGGTTGACTTCTATCATACGGTTCCCCCGAGCTTTAAAGCAACTGCCACACAAAGGACACCCTTCACATCTTTGTGCTTTATACCGGGCACTTTCGGTGATGTATCCGCTTGCTGTTTTGTCACGTCTAGTTCCTATACGGTTCATGTGCTGCCCCATAGGACAAACGTAATAATCCTCCCCCGCATTGTAATGGAGACTCTCCGCATGGAATGGATTGGGGGTATAACGGGGACGCTGTTCTTTATGGAAGTAGTTGTACTTGACAAAGGCTTCTATCCCATTATCTTGCATGAACCGATAATTTTCTTCCGAGCCGTAACCGGAGTCTGCCACACCGACAGTTGGTAAGCGGTTATAGCGTTGCTCAAAGGAGTGGAAGAAAGGTATGAGGGTCAGCGTATCGGTTGGGTTGGGAAACAGTCGGAAGTCTATGAGGAATTGGTTCTCGGTACCTATTTGCAGATTATATCCGGGGTTGGTCTGTCCGTTTCTCATGGCGTCTTCTTTCATGCGCATGAAGGTGGCATCAGGATCGGTCTTGGAGTAGGAGTTGCGTTCTCCAAGAGTATCAAGATGGTTGTCGTATTCTATCAACTTGTCACGGTACTCCTCAAGTTCCCGGACCTGTTTCTTCTTTTCCCGGATGACCTTCTTTTGTTCCTTGTCCTTTGTTACAGGCTGGTGTTCCAGCACCTCTTTAAGTTCATTCACTATATCTGAGAGCATGGCGGGAGTGAACTCTACAGGTGTATCTTTCATGGAGTTCTCTTGGGCTATGACTTCATCCACCTGCTTCAGGAGAATGCGGATCTTATCCATCAGCTTTGTACGGTTCTTTTCGACTGTTTTGCGCCAGACAAAAGTATATTTGTTGGCTTTGGACTCAATCTTGGTACCGTCGATATACTCTACGTCAAGGCTGATGAAACCTTTGTCGACAAGGACAAGAACCAACTGCGTGAATACGGTATTTATTTCCTCTTTTACACGGTTTCGAAAACGGTTGATGGTAATAAAATCCGGATGTTCATTACCGGAAAGCCAGATATAATGAATATCACGTAGGAGAAGCTTCTCTATTTTGCGGCACGAATAAATATTGTTCATGTAGGCGTAGATAATCACCTTAAGCATCATTTTAGGATGATAAGGACAACGACCGGTTGCTTTATAAAGCTTCTTGAAATTGTCAAGATTGAGATTATCAACAACAGTATTAACTATGCGAACCGGATCGTTCGCTGCTATGTTTTCATCAATTCTTCCGGGAAAAAGAACTGTTTGGTTGGGAATGTAAGGACGAAAATGTAACTTTGCCATAACGAAAAACTTTATGCCTAAAGATACAAAAACTTTGGGTAATAACAAAGCCCGGGCTTGTGAAAGTCTGGGCTTTGTGCATAAAAAAAGGTTGTGCCAGAGTTTTGACACATTTACTTCTTTATCTTATCCTTTACTCATCATTCTTCATTTAGATGATATATTGTGAACTGATGGACTCGTTATTCATTACCCGCTTGATTGTTTCTGCAAACATATCAGCGATGCTCAGTTGTTTCACTTTCGCGCATTTCTTAGCGTAAGGGATACTGTCTGTAAATACCATTTCAGTCAATCCGGATTCCTGCACACGGAAAGAAGCAGGGTCAGACATTACACAGTGGCTAGCAATAGCGCGTACGGATTTGGCTCCGGCTTCCATCATGATATTGGCAGCTTTGGTGATGGTGCCTGCTGTATCTACGATGTCATCGATCAATACTACGTTTTTGTCTTTCACATCACCGATGATTTGCATGGAAGCTACTTCATTGGCTTTTTCACGTGACTTGTTGCAGAGTACCAAAGGTACACCAAGGTATTTGGAGAAAGTGCTGGCGCGTTTTGAACCACCTACGTCCGGTGTAGCAATCACCAGGTCTTCCAGTTTCAATGACTGGATATAGGGGAGGAATACGGCTGATGCATACAGGTGATCTACGGGGATATTGAAGAATCCCTGAATCTGGTCTGCATGCAAATCCATGGTAATCAGTCGGTCGATACCTGCTACTGAAAGCAGGTCGGCTACCAATTTAGCTCCGATAGATACACGAGGTTTGTCTTTTCTGTCCTGACGTGCCCATCCGAAATAGGGGATAACAGCTACGACGCTCTTTGCAGATGCACGTTTGGCGGCGTCGATCATCAGGAGAAGTTCCATTAAGTTGTCTGAGTTAGGGAAAGTAGACTGCACAAGGAATACATGTGCGCCACGAATTGATTCTTCGTAAGAAACGGCAAACTCACCATCTGCAAAGTGGGTGATGTTCATGTTTCCCAGAGGACAATTGAGACTTGCGCAGATTTTCTCTGCAAGATATCTCGAGTTAGTTCCCGAGAATACCATAAAGGGTGCTTTTTCGCTCATTTTGTAATAGATGTTACCTATTTGTTAATTTGCCTGCAAAGGTAGGAATTTCTCTTATTATTTAGAAAGACTTATTGTAGAAAAAATAATTTTCTCTCCAACTTATCGGAAATATTTGTAGATTTGCAAGTAAGAACGAAGAACTGAGAATGAAGAATGAAGAATTATGGACGAAAAACAGAAAATGAAGAGCGAAGAATGAAAGATAGTTATCGCCTGTCTTTTTATTCTCCATTTTCCATTTTCCATTCTCCATTATATATAATAGGAGTATTGTTGCTTTCCTCCCTTTTTTCGTGTACCGACATGGTGCCCACAAAAGAAGTGAGGCTTATCGACTCGCTGAATGGAAAAGCGTATGCTTATCGTTACCGTAATCTGGACTCTTCCTACAAATACGCCTATAAAGCATATCGGCAAGTAAACCTGTATAAGTCGGGGAAAGCGGAAGCTTCCAATAATCTGGGGTTCTGTGCTTTCATGAATATGGATTTCGACCGTGCCGAGGCGTATCATAAAGAGGTATACAAGCTGACTAAAAATGAGCTTGAACTGTTGATAGCAGACATCGGACTGATGAAAATCTGCCAGCGGACAGCGCTCAACAAAGAATTTTATGATTACCGGAACAGTGCCCTCCGACGGATGAAGCGTATCCGTGAAGAGAGCGACCTCTTTGCCGACCGTCACGAAGCGCTTCGGCTGGATTACGCATTTACCGAATTTTTTCTCGTTTCCTCCATTTACTATTACTATCTCCAGCAACGGCAGGAAGCGATAACCTCTATCGATAATATTCAGGAAGACGAAGCGTTGAGCGATACCAATCAGCTTCTTTATTATCATTATCTCAAAGGATCGGCTTCTTTGGTCGCAGCGAATACTCCGGAAGAACGGAAACTCCGCGAGTTTGACGAACTTTATTTCACTTGGCGGACAGCCGTGAAGAGCAAGCATCCGTATTTTGAGGGGAATGGAATGCAGGGACTTGCCAATCTGATGGCATCCCCGTCTAATTTTGAGTTTTTCAAGACAAGGCGTACACATGCGTTGGATCAGTTTGATTTTCCGGTAGATTCTTTGTTCCCTTTGCGTTTGGCCCAACTGGCACTGGAGAAATTTCGCGAATATAATGACTTGTATCAGATTGCCGGAGCTTATGTATCTATCGGCAAATACCTGAATGCGCATGGACGTTATCAGGAAGCTTTGGATACATTATCAAAAGCATTGAACTGCGTAAACCATCATCACATGCTTTATTATCATAATGAAGTGGATACGCTTGATAAATTATATACGTTTGCCGAGGGAGATACTACTTATACCGGAGTTCCATGGATTGGACAGGAGAAGGTGAAGACCGTTCCCGAATGGATCTCACGGATAAGGGAGCAGTTAAGCGTTTCATATGCCGGGCTGGGGATGAAGGATGCTTCTGATTATAACCGGAATATCTATCTGGATATTTTGAACTTTACCCGTCAGGATAAGGAGTTGGAAAGCCGTTATTTGTCTTTGGAAGCAGGTTCGCGACAGATGACGGTCGTTCTTTTTTTGGTTATTGTCGGCTTGGTACTGGTGATTATCCTTTGGTGGTTCTTCAACAAACGTTCCAAAATTAGGAATCAGGTGGATGTGGAACGTCTGCAACGGATTCTCTCTCTTTGTCGGGATATCACTTCTTCCATACCGATGAACGTACCTCTGATTCAGCAAGGCATTGACCAGTTGTTCGGGAAAGGACGTCTGACGCTGGAAATTCCGGAAGAAGGAAAAGCTGCACTGGTACCTTCTTCCCATCGACTGAACCGGGACGAGAAGGCATTGGTGCATGTAGTGGAACCTTATATCGTATGGGCTGCTGAAAATGAACAAATGGTGGCTACGTTGAGCGACGAGCGAAATCAGCTGGAGAAACAGCGGTATATCTACGAGCAGCATATTGCAGGAAACAAACGTCAGAATCTGATAAAGAAGGCTTGTATGGCCATCGTCAACGGGATTAATCCTTATATCGACCGGATTCTGAACGAAGTACATAAGTTGACGGAAAAAGGATATATTGATGACACCAAGATAAAGAAAGAGAAGTACCAGTACATTGATGAACTGGTGACTACCATCAACGAATATAATGATATTCTGGCACTTTGGATCAAGATGAAGCAAGGTACGCTTAGTCTGAACATCGAGACATTCAGTCTGAATGAATTGTTTGATTTGCTGGGAAAAGGACGGCGTGCTTTTGAAATGAAAAAGCAAAAGCTGGAAATCGAACCGACCACCCTGATGGTAAAGGCCGATCGTGCATTGACCTTGTTTATGATTAATACACTGGCTGAAAATGCCCGTAAGTATACGCCTGAGGGGGGAACGGTTAAAGTATATGCGCATGCTACCGATGCGTATGTGGAAATCTCCGTAGAAGATAATGGGAGAGGACTTTCAGCAGAAGATATCGCGCATATCATTGGTGAAAAGGTATATGATTCGCGTGCTATCGGCATGAAAGACGCGGCAGATCCGGAAGAACTGAAAGAGAATAAGGGAAGCGGTTTTGGCTTGATGAACTGCAAGGGAATCATAGAGAAATATAAGAAAACGAATGAACTGTTCCGAGTATGCGTATTCGATATAGAAAGCGAACCGGGAAAGGGAAGCCGTTTTTATTTCCGCTTGCCTTCAGGAGTACGTAAAGTGATTGGCGTGTTGCTCTGCCTGTTGCTTCCGTTGGGAATGGCTTCTTGTCTGCATGAACCCCTTCCGTCGATATTGCAGGATAGTGACTCCATTGCGATTACTACAGATTCTACTTATGAAGATCTGCTTGATGCAGCCTCTGATTATGCCAATGCCGCTTATTTTGCCAATGTGGATGAGAACTACGAAATAGCATTGCAGTATATAGATTCGGCAATGATGTCGCTGAATGAGCATTATAAGAAATATACGCGTACCCCGAAGCCGCATCGATACATGAAACTGGTGGGAAAAGGAACCCCTGCCGAACTGTTTTGGTGGAATGAACTTTTTGATTCAGACTATCATGTGATTTTGGATATCAGAAATGAAGCGGCGGTAGCATTCCTTGCTTTGAAACAAATTGATGCCTACAGTTATAATAATTCTGCTTTTACAGATTTATATAAGGTACAGGGAGAAGACCAGACTTTGGAAGGGTATTGCAGGCAGTTGGAACGATCCAACACGAATAAGACGGTTGGTATCATCCTCTGTTTCGTCTTGCTGATCGTTTCTCTGATCGGCTATTATCTCTTGTATATGAGGAAGATGTTGCAGAACCGTCTGAACCTGGAACAGGTGCTTGAGATAAATCAGAAAGTTTTTGCCGCCTCTTTGGTCAGACCTCAGACTCAGGAGAACGAGGAAGCGCTTCAGAGAGAGGAAAATACACTTAAAGAGATTCCGCAGCGCATCGTGAATGAGGCTTTTGGCTCAGTAAATGAGTTGCTGACAATCAGCCTGATGGGCATTGCAGTTTATAACGAAACCACGCATCGGCTGGAATATGCTTCCTGTCCCGGACAGGAAATGCCGGAAATGGTGCAGCAATGTTTTGAAACAGGGGAATATCTCTCAGAACAGAATTTGCAGGCGATTCCGTTGATGGTGGAAGCCGGAGGTGAGCATCAATGTGTAGGTGTGCTTTATCTGGAACGGAGGGAAGGAACGCAACAGGAAACGGATCATCTTCTTTTTGAGCTGGTAGCACGTTATGTATCGATTGTGGTGTTCAATGCAGTGGTAAAGCTTGCTACGCAATACCGGGATATCGAGTCGGCACACGAGGAAACACGCCGTGCTTCGTGGGAAGACAGTATGCTTCATGTGCAGAACATGGTGCTTGATAACTGCCTTTCGACGATTAAACATGAGACAATTTATTATCCAAACAAGATTAAACAGATTATTGGTCGGTTGAATACGCAGAACCTTCCGGAAAAGGATGAACGGGAAGCTGTGGAAACGATTACAGAACTGATAGAATATTATAAAGGGATCTTTACGATTCTGAGTTCATGCGCTGCTCGACAGCTGGAGGAGGTTACTTTCCGCCGGAATACGATTCCGGTACAGGAGCTTTTTGATGCTGCTGGAAAATACTTCAGGAAGGTCACGAAAAATCGGACGGAAAAGGTAGAACTAATCATAGAACCGATGGACGCCAAAGTGATCGGTGACGTGAATCAGTTGCGTTTCCTGTTTGAGAATCTGATTGATGAAGCATTGGCGGTTCGTGAAGAAGGAGTGATACGCTTGCAGGCTCGTAAGGATAACGAATATATCCGTTTCCTTTTTACGGATACCAGACGCGAGAAGAGTGTGACGGAGCTGAACCAGTTGTTCTATCCGAATTTGGCTCGTATGACTTCCGGTGAAAAAGGAGAATTGCGTGGAACGGAATATCTGATATGCAAGCAGATAATCCGTGACCATGATGAATTTGCGGGGCGCAGGGGATGCCGTATCAATGCCGAACCGGCAGAAGGGGGAGGATTTACGGTTTACTTCACCATCCCACGCAGATAAAGAAGAAGACACATAAAAGTTATTAGATAAATAAAATGGAAGAACAGAAGTTTAAAGTTATTATTGTAGAGGACGTAAAACTGGAATTGAAAGGCACAGAAGAAATTTTCCGTCATGAGATACCCAACGCAGAAGTGATCGGCACGGCAATGACAGAAAGCGAGTTCTGGCCGTTGATGGAAGCGCAGCTTCCCGATCTGGTTTTGCTGGATTTGGGACTGGGAGGTTCTACGACGATTGGCGTTGATATCTGCCGGAATATTTTTAAACGTTATAAGGGGGTTCGTGTATTGATCTTTACGGGGGAAATACTGAATGAAAAACTGTGGGTGGATGTGCTGAATGCAGGAGCGGATGGCATTATTCTCAAAACAGGAGAATTGCTGACCAAGACAGACGTACAAGCTGTGATGGACGGCAAGAAGTTGGTATTCAACTATCCGATTCTGGAGAAGATCGTAGATCGTTTCAAAAAGTCGGTAGCGAATGATGCCAAGCGTCAGGAAGCGGTAATCAACTATGATATTGATGAATATGACGAGCGTTTTCTTCGCCATCTGGCATTAGGCTACACCAAAGATATGATTGCCAACCTGAAAGGGATGCCATTTGGCGTGAAATCACTGGAGAAACGACAGAATGACCTGATCGGACGTCTCTTTCCGAATGGAGAACGGGTGGGAGTGAACGCGACCCGTCTGGCTGTTCGTGCATTGGAATTGCGCATTATCGATCTGGATAATCTGGAAGCTGATGAAGAGTAAATGGCGTATGCCGCATCCCGCTACGATGTTCCTGCTGCTGACAATGGCGGTGGTCTTTCTTTCGTGGATATGTGATATCTACGGACTGAAAGTAACGCTGCCGCAATCAGGGGAGGATATTCGGGTGCAAAGCCTGCTGAGTCCTGAGGGAATCCGCTGGTGGTTGCGGAATGCTATCAAGAACTTTACCGGTTTTGCTCCGCTTGGCATGGTGATTATCGCCATGTTCGGACTGGGTGTGGCCCAACATTCCGGATTTATCGATGCGTGGATCCGTCTGGGAGTGGGAAACCGGAAAGAGAAAAGAAAAGTTATCCTGTGGGTGATTGTCCTCGGATTGCTGTCGAACGTCATTGGTGACGGCGGTTATATTATTCTGCTTCCCATTGCCGCCATGCTGTTTCAGTGGGTGGGACTTCATCCGATAGCGGGGATTGTGACGGCTTACGTTTCCGTGGCCTGCGGATATAGTGCCAATATCGTACTGAGTACGATGGACCCGCTCTTGGCGCATACCACTCAGGAAGCCGCGCTCACACTGATGGGATATCAGGGAAACACGGAGCCGCTGTGCAACTACTTCTTTATGAGCGCTTCGACAGTGGTAATTACAGGGATCGTTTATTGGGTGACTCAGAAATGGCTTCTCCCGAACTTAGGAAAATATGAGGGAAGTGTGAAAGTCGAAGCCTACCGCCCTTTGTCACGGAAAGAACGTCGTGCGCTGATGGTGGCTGTCGTAGTGGCAGGGATATACGTTGCCCTTATTTTGTGGCTTACTTTCTCTTCCTATGGTATCCTGCGTGGCGTTAACGGAGGTTTGATGCATTCGCCCTTCATTGCCGGTATCCTGTTTCTGCTATCTCTGGGCGCAGGCTTTACGGGGATGGCTTATGGGTTCAGTTCCGGTCGTTATCGCAGCGATAATGATGTGATCGAAGGACTTACCCAGCCGATCAAACTGCTGGGTGTGTATTTCGTTATTGCTTTCTTTGCTGCCCAGATGTTTGCCTGTTTCGAGTATTCTCATTTGGACAAGTGTCTTGCGATTATGGGAGCGGACCTGCTTTCTTCTTTTGAGCCGGCTCCTTTGTCCGCACTTATCTTGTTTATCCTGTTTACGGCGTTTATCAATCTGATTATGGTATCCGCCACTTCCAAATGGGCATTTATGTCCTTCATCTTCATCCCGATGTTTGCGCAGATGGGGATTTCGCCGGACGTCACGCAGTGTGCTTTTCGTATCGGAGACAGTTCGACGAATGCCATTACTCCTTTCTTATTCTATATGCCGCTGGTGTTGACGTATATGCGGCAATATGACAAACAGATCACATACGGATCGTTGCTGAAATATACATGGAGGTACTCCTTGTGCATTCTGGCAGCATGGACATTGCTGTTTATCGTATGGTATCTGTTGAAGATACCGATGGGGTTATAATTCACGATTCAAAGTTCCGGTTTTAATAACCGGAATTTTGAGTTTCTGAATTAATCGCTATATTTGCACCCGTCCCTTAAAGAAAAAGAACGAATGAATTTACCAGAAGTCTCTGAAAAACTAATCGAACAACTGAATCATGGTAGCACCAAAGCATTTGATAAAATTTATCATACGTACTATTTATACCTGTGTGCGATAGCTGTTTACTATGTACATGATAAGAGAGTCGCCGGTGAAATAGTCAATGATGTCTTCGTCTCTTTCTGGCAGAATCGCCACCATATCACTTATCCTGCCCTTCCGTATCTTCGTCGGGCTATACAGAATGCAAGTATCAGTTATTTGCGGTCTTCCGCTTTTAACGAGCGCATAATGACCGAACAGATGGAGGAAATATGGGCTTTTCTAGAAAATCATATTCTTTCTTCCGACAATCCATTGCAGGCATTGGAAAGCAGTGAAATGAACGAGATCATTCTGCGGAAAGTAGAGGAACTCCCTGCCAAATGCCGTGCTGTTTTTAAGGCGAGCCTGTATGAAGGCAAATCGTACAGCGAAATTGCGGAAGAGCAGAATATTAATGTCGCCACCGTCAGGGTGCAGATGAAAATTGCGCTGACTAAATTGCGCGAATCCCTTGGTACTCCCTATATGATAGCTATTTTGATGTTTCTTTAAAAAAAATCGGTTTTCTTTTAAACGTTTCTTTTTTTATTGCGTATCTAGTTATATACACCATAGAAAAAGAACGGTTTATGATAGAATATTACGATAAAGAAGAACTGGAATTACAGATTAGTAATTATTTGTCGGGCAATAGTACCGATGAAGAAAAAGAAACGTTGCTTGCCTTTCTGGCTTCCAATGAAGCAGCTGCCCGGACTTTCCGGGAAATGTCTGCCGTATGGGCACTTTCTTCCGTACCGTCGTTTGCAGAAATAGAAAACTCCAATTTAGTGCGGATAAAGGAGAGAATGACTGCTCCTGCCTCTTCGAAGCCTGTCCGGAAACTGATACCTGTCTGGCTGAAAGTGGCTGCCGCCGTTATTCTGCTGATCGGCTGCAACTATTTCTGGTATACGTATACGGAAAATCTGACGGAAGTATATACCAACGCCGATTCTCCTTACGAAATCAAGGTTCCTGCCGGATCAAGAACGAATATCGTTCTTCCTGACGGGACGGAGGTTTCTCTGAATGCAGGTTCTGTATTGCGCTATCACCGTGGGTTTGGTATCCGCGAACGTAATGTGACGTTGGATGGCGAAGGATACTTTAAAGTTGCGAAAAATGCAGAGGTTCCCTTCTTCGTGAAGACGAACGATGTGCAGGTGCAGGTAGTCGGCACGGTATTCAATGTCCGTGCTTATGATGACGATAATTATGTGATGGTGTCTCTGCTGGAAGGCAGGGTGAATTTATCAGCGTCTGCTAATTCTGTGATGAAATTATTCCCGAATGAGCAGGCACTGTATAACAAGAACACCGGACGAATGGAAAAGCTGAAGACCAATGCAAGTAAAGCCTGCGATTGGCTGGATGGCGGGTTGACCTTCGAGAATGCTTCATTCGCTGATATTGCCCATCGTCTGGAACGTAAATTCCAGGTGAAGATCAGCATAGAAAGCGAACGTCTGAAGGCCGAACACTTCTCCGGTTCCTTCGACAGCAATCAGAATATTTATGATATATTACACGAAATCAACGTTGAGAAACAATACACGTGGAAAGTCAGTGGTGACACCATCTTTATTACCGATAAAAGAAAGGGGGTAAGATAAAAGGAAGGAGAAAGAAAATGGACACAGCCGATAGATATACCGGCAGTCCGCAGCTACGATAAATAACTATATGTTAACCTTTAATAGTGATAAAAATGAGATTGATAATAAGAAAAACATTATTGATGTTTCTGCTTTTGTCCCTAAGTAATGTCCTGACAGGTTTTCAACTTTCAGCACAGGAACAAAACAAGAAGTTCAGTGTCAAAGCAGATAACGTTACATTGAAAGAAGCCATTGAAGTAGTCAGGAAGCAGGGAAATTATTCTTTTCTGATTCGCAATAACGACATTGACCTGAATAAGAAAGTCTCTGTGAACGTGGACAAGGGTACAATTAATGACGTGATGGCCCAACTGCTGACCGGTACGGGGATCAGTTATGAAGTGAACGGAAACCGGGTGGTCATATTCCATGCCGCAGTGCCTGAAAAGGAACAGGGAAAAGCGTTTGTCCTGAAAGGCAAAGTGACCGATCCTTCGGGTGAAGGAGTGATTGGTGCCAATGTGAAAGTGCTGAATTCTACGGAAGGTACGATTACGGATATGGATGGAAACTTTTCTCTGTCGGTGACTCCGAATGCACGATTATCCGTGTCTTATATCGGATATGCTACGCAGGAAGTCGTTGTCAAAAATCAGACTCCTTTGCACATTGCTCTGAAAGAAGACAGCCGTCTGATTGACGAAGTGGTGGTAGTAGGCTACGGTGTACAGAAGAAAGCGAATCTGACTGGTGCGGTAAGCAGCGTGAAGATGGATGAAGTATTGGGAGACCGTCCGGTAGTGTCGGTCAGCGATGCCTTGAAAGGCGCGATGCCCGGTTTGCAGATTACGGGTAACTCCGGTAGACCAGGAGAGGAAATGAGTTTCAATATCCGTGGTGTCAACAGTCTGGATAAGAATGGCAAACCGTTGGTTCTGGTGGATAACGTAGAAATGGATATCAACATGCTCGATCCGAATGATATTGAATCAGTAACGGTCTTGAAAGATGCTGCTTCTTCGGCTATCTACGGGGCACGTGCCGCATTTGGCGTCATTCTGATTACGACAAAGAAAGGATCGGATTCAACCAGGCTTTCTATTAATTATTCTAACAATTTCTCATTTAGCAGACCTGCCAATATGCCTCGTAAGGCAACACCGCTTCAGACGGTGCAGGCTTATAAAGACATGGGAACCATCAACTATCAGAGTGGACAGAATGTGGATACGTGGCTGGATTTATTAAAAGAATACAATGCCAATCCTTCGGCTTATCCCGATGGGTATGCAATGGTGGACGGATTGCGCTATAGTCTGGCAGAAACCAATCTGTTTGATGATATGATGGAGACCGGTTTCCAGCAGACGCACAATCTTTCTGTAGGTGGCGGCACGAAAGATATATCTTATCGTTTCTCTTTCGGTATGGTCGATGAGAATGGAGTGCTGGCCTCGGACAAGGATGCGTATAAACGTTACAATGTGTCTTCTTATATCCGTTCGGACGTATTCTCATGGATTACTCCGGAACTGGATATCAAATACACGAACTCGAAATCAGAATTGCCGGAGACTTCGGGAGGATATGGAATCTGGGGAGCAGCCGTTGCCTTCCCGTCTTATTTCCCTACCGGAACAATGAATATCGACGGAGAAGAACTACCGATCAATACTCCCCGGAATCTGATTAATCTTGCTTATCCGACGACTATCCAGAAAAACAATATCCGTATCTTCGGAAAGGTGACGATTACTCCTTTGAAGAACGTCAAACTGGTGGGTGAATATACATACAACCATCTGAGTAATGAAAAGACCAAGTTTGAAAAGAAGTTCTATTATGCCCACGGAGGTAACTTTGTGAAAGAGACTTCGACGGCAAACTCTAAGTATGAAAACTCCAACGGTATTACCGATTATAATGCCTTGAACTTCTACGGAAACTACAATAACACATGGGGCAAGCATGAAGTCACCGTGATGGGAGGTTTCAATCAGGAGAGCAGTGACTATCGCTATGCGGAAATGTCGCGTATGAACATGATTAACGAAGACCTTCCTTCTATATCGCAGGCTACAGGAGATTATTTCGCTAAAGATAAATTCGAACGCTATACAGTAAGAGGATTATTCTATCGTATCAACTACTCCTTTGCCGGCAAATATCTGATTGAAACGAACGGACGCTATGACGGCTCTTCCAAATTTCCGAAAGACAGTCGCTTCGGTTTCTTTCCTTCTGTCTCTGCCGGATGGCGTGTGAGCGAAGAAGCGTTTATGAAACCGTTGACATCCGTATTGTCTAACTTAAAATTGCGTGCTTCGTGGGGTAATATCGGCAATCAGAGTATCACTCCATACGCTTATATTCCGGGTATGGATGCCGAGCAGGCTTACTGGACCGTTTCGGGTATCAAGGTAACCACCCTTAAACCTGCCGCATTGGTCAGTAACAGTTTTACCTGGGAGAAAGTGACGACTGTCGATGTCGGTTTTGATCTGGGTTTATTGAACAACAGGCTGAATCTTGTATTCGACTGGTATCGTCGTGATACGAAAGGTATGCTCGCTCCGGGAGCGGAATTACCGGCTGTGCTGGGTGCAAGTGCTCCTTTGCAGAATACTGCCGATCTTCGTTCCAAAGGATGGGAGATCACTGTAGACTGGAATGATCAGATCGGAAAAGTGAAATACAATCTGGGCTTCAACCTTTATGATGCTAAAACCAAGATTACCAAGTATAATAACGAGACAGGTCTCTTCGGCAAGGATAAGAACGATAAAGATACTTACCGTGTAGGTATGGAACTGGGTGAAATCTGGGGGTATGTTACAGACCGCCTGTATACTGTTGATGATTTCGATGCCGATGGCAAGCTGAAAGCAGGCATTCCAAAAGTGGAAGGCTATAATCCGAATCCGGGTGATATCCTGTATAAAGATCTGGATGACAACGATATTATCAACGGGGGCACAAGTACGACGAAAGATCCGGGCGACCGTAAGATCATCGGTAATAGTACCCGTCGTTATCAGTATGGCATCCACGGTGGTGCAAACTGGAAGGGGGTCTCTTTATCTTTCCTGTTGCAAGGAGTAGGCAAACGTGATTTGTGGATTATGAATGACTTGTTCTATCCGCACTATGACGCATGGACGACGGTATATGACACACAACTGAATTACTGGACGCCGGAGCGCACAGACAGCTATTTCCCCCGTCTGTATGAGAAAGCTGCCGGAAATACAGCTGCCAATACACGTATTCAGACCCGTTATCTGCAGGATGGTTCCTACCTGAGTATCCGGAACATCACCTTATCTTATAATTTCCCGTCCAAGTGGATGACTAAGATCGGTGTCAATAATCTGGCTGTCTTCTTTAGCGGTGAGAATCTTTATACATTCGATCATTTGCCGAAAGGACTCGATCCGGAACGTTCGGTAACGGATGACTTGGGACAACGTGGTTTTACCTATCCGTATATGCGGCAGTATTCGTTTGGTATCAACCTTTCATTCTGATTGTTTCACTATTTAAAAGAGTAATTGTTATGAAGAAATATATACTGGGTACGGGCATTAGTCTCTGTTTGCTGATGTCGTCTTGTTTGAATGACTCTTTTCTGGAAGTTTATCCGAAAGGACAACAGACGGAAGCGACAGTCTTTACTACCTATGATAACTTCAAAACGTATGCATGGGGATTATATAATGTATTCTTCGGATATACGTATGATACGGGGCAGACGGACGAAATATTCCGCGGAGATTTTGAGTCGGACAATATGATCAAAGGTTTGTCCGGATATGAAGGGCAGTGGGCATACCAGAAGGCGAAGGCAACAGATGAAGTCAAGGAATGGGATTACGACTATATCCGCCGGGTAAATCTGATGCTGGACAATATCGATGGTTCGCAGATGAATGATACGGAGAAGGAGCACTGGCGCAGTGTCGGCTATTTCTTCCGTTCATATAAATACTTTCAGATGCTTTCCCGCTTTGGAGATATCCCTTGGGTGGAGAATGCGTTGAAAGAAGACAGTCCGGAACTGTACGGCAAACGGGATAGTCGCGATCTGGTGGCTTCGAATATCCTGTCCAACCTGAAATATGCGGAGACACATATCGGTGCGGACGATGGCAAAAACACCATTGGTATATCTGTGGTGCAGGCACTTATTTCCCGTTTTGCCTTGTTCGAGGGTACTTGGCGGAAGTATCATGGATTGTCTGATGCCGAGACTTACTTGAAAGAATGTGTACGTGCGTCGGAAGAAGTCTTGAAGGTTTATCCGAATGTGCATCCACAGTATGACGAGCTTTTCAATTCGGAATCTTTGGATGGGGTAACGGGCATTATCTTGTATAAAGCCTATGAAACCGGTCAGTTGATGCATGGTCTGACACGTATGGTGCGTACCGGTGAATCTTATATTGAGGCGACAAAGGATGCGGTAGACAGTTATCTGTGTACGGATGGTCGTCCGGTAAGTACTACCACCAGTCGGTATGGCGGTGATAAGGAGATTTATGGACAGTTCCGCGACCGTGATTACCGGTTGTATCTGACGATATGTCCTCCCTATATGGTAAAGAAAGAAAATGGTCCGAGCACGGCCGACTGGAAATATACGGATTATGCGCAGGACAGAGAGTTTATAGATCTTCTTGCTACAATCTCCGGTGAGACTTATCATCGTTTGCCGTCTTCCAACTTCAAAGGATTCACGGTGCAGGGGCAGCCGCACTTCAAGAATCAGAACTGGGGACAGGGCTGGAATGCTTCTCAAATGGGATTCTGGGTATGGAAGTACTATAATACGCATACCGTAGCTACCAATGCCAATGGAGTGAATACGACAGATGCGCCTTTGTTCCGTGTAGGAGAGGTAATGGTGAATTATGCCGAAGCCATGTGCGAATTAGGTAAGTTTGATCAGACGGCTGCCGATAAATCCATTAATAAACTTCGTGCACGCGGACATGTAGCGAAAATGACGGTCGAAGACATTACAGATGATTTTGATACGGCCCGTGATCCTTCCGTTCCTGCTCTTCTGTGGGAGGTACGCAGGGAGAGACGTGTGGAACTGATGGGGGAAGGATTCCGTCTGGATGACCTTCGCAGATGGAAAAAAGGAGACTATGTCAATAAACGCCCGTTGGGAGTATATGTGACGGGAGCTTCGGCTAAAAATCTGAAAGTAACCGGCGGACCGAGTAATGACGAAGGGTATGTTTACTTCTTTGACGCTCCGCTCGGATGGCAGGAACATTATTACCTGTATCCGCTGCCTCTGAAGCAACTGGCACTGAATACGAATCTGGAACAGAATCCGGTATGGACTAAATAATTTTTTGAGTAAAAACAGAGGCAAGACCTGTAATATTTTGTATATTGCAGGTCTTGAAAATTTAAACTATAAAATGAAGAACGCTATTTCGGTAAAATATACCCTTCTTTGCGGGACAGCTTGCTGTATGGCCTCTGCTGTGCAGGCGCAGCACAATGTCTCCGATGTTTCCAGAATGAATGTTCTTTTTCTGATGGCTGACGATATGCGTCCCGAACTGGGTTGTTACGGAGTGGAGGCGGTCAAGACTCCGAATATGGATCGTCTGGCATCGAGCGGAGTCTTGTTTCAGAACGCTTATTGCAATGTTCCGGTGAGTGGCGCTTCCCGTGCCAGCCTTCTGACAGGCGTATATCCTCACTATCCCGATCGTTTTGTGAATTTCTCGGCTTATGCCAGCAAGGATTGTCCGGAGGCTATACCTCTTTCCGGATGGTTCACAAAGAATGGTTATCATACAGTTTCGGATGGCAAAGTTTTTCACCACATGAGCGATCATGCCGCATCGTGGAGCGAACCTCCCTACCGGAATCATCCGGATGGATACGATGTCTATTGGGCGGAATATAATAAATGGGAACTTTGGATGAACTCAGAATCGGGCAAGACGATCAATCCCAAGACTATGCGCGGACCGTTTTGCGAGTCAGCGGATGTTCCGGATACGGCATACGATGACGGAAAATTGGCGGAACGTGCCATTCGTGACCTGCGGCGTATGAAAGAAATGAACAAGCCGTTTTTCCTGGCTTGCGGATTTTGGAAACCTCATTTGCCGTTTAATGCTCCGAAGAAATATTGGGATTTGTATAAGCGGGAAGAGATACCTTTGGCTTCCAACCGTTTCAGACCGGAAGGCTTGCCGGAACAAGTCCGTAATTCGAGTGAGATATATGCTTATGCACGGGTGACTGATACGGGGGATGCCGATTTTCAGCGGGAAGTGAAGCATGGATATTATGCTTGCCTGAGCTACGTGGATGCACAAATCGGAAAAGTGCTGGATGCTCTGGATGAGTTAGGTCTGGCGGAGAATACGATTGTGGTACTGCTGGGAGATCATGGCTGGAATCTGGGCGAACATGATTTTGTGGGTAAACATAATCTGATGGACCGTTCTACTCATGTGCCGTTGATTATCCGTGTGCCCGGAATGAAAAAAGGAAAGACCCGGTCGATGGTTGAGTTTGTAGATTTGTATCCTACTTTGTGCGAGTTATGCCAGATACCACAACCAGCAGAACAGTTGGATGGACAGAGCTTTGCAAAAGTTTTCAGCAATCTGAAGGCTAAGACGAAGGATGAAGTCTATATTCAGTGGGAAGGGGGAGACAATGTGGTTGATCAACGTTTTAGTTATGCCGAATGGATGAAAGGTGACGTGAAGAAAGCAAGTATGCTGTTCGATCATCGGATAGATAAAGAAGAAAACAAAAATAGAGTCAATGAGAAAAAATATAAGAGTAAAGTTGAATCACTCTCTTCTTTTATCAAAGTGAAGAAATCATCATTAAAAAAATAATATGAGAACACCAATTATGTCATGCTGCCGTTTGATGGCAGTTGCTTTATTTCTGTTTTGCAGTATGCCGCTATTTGCTCAGCGGCAGGATATTTTATTAAACGACAACTGGAAGTTCCGATTCTCGCATCAGGTGCAGAAAGGGTCGGAAATAAGAGTAGATCTGCCCCATACCTGGAATGCACAGGATGCTTTGTCCGGAAAGATCGACTATAAACGGGGAATCGGTAATTATGAAAAGAAACTGTTCATTCGTCCCGAATGGCAAGGCAAGCGTCTTTTCCTTCGTTTCGAAGGGGCGAACAGTATAGCAGATGTATTTATCAATCGCCGTCATATCGGTGAACATCGTGGAGGATACGGAGCTTTTGTCTTTGAAATAACCGGAGAGGTGAATTATGGAAAAGAGAACTCTATATTAGTGCGGGTGAATAATGGAGAACAACTGGACGTGATGCCTTTGGTGGGTGACTTTAATTTTTATGGCGGTATTTACAGGGATGTGCATCTGCTGATCACTGATGAGGCATGTATTTCTCCTTTGAATTATGCATCTCCGGGAGTTCGTCTGATACAGGATAGTGTCAGTCATCAATATGCGAAAATAAGGGCGGTCGTTGATTTGGCAAATGGTAATAATGCCGGTCAGGAAGTAGAACTGGGTGTCCGTTTGCTGGATGGTCAGAAAGTGGTGGCGCAACAGAAACAGACACTTACTCTTGCCGGGAATGCAGCTTTGCAGCAGGAACTTACATTTGAGATAAATAATCCTCATCTGTGGAATGGCCGTCAGGACCCGTTTCTTTATCAGGCGGAGATTTCTCTGTCAAGAGGAGGGCAACTGGTAGATTGTGTGACGCAGCCTTTAGGACTTCGTTATTATCGGATTGATCCGGATAAGGGATTCTTTTTGAATGGTAAGCATCTGCCTCTTCACGGTGTTTGCCGGCATCAGGACAGGAGTAAGGTGGGTAATGCTTTACGTCCTCAGCATCATGAAGAAGATGCAGCCCTGATGCTGGAAATGGGAGTGAATGCGGTTCGGCTGGCACATTATCCGCAAGCTACCTATTTCTATGATCTGATGGATAAGAATGGGATTATTGTCTGGGCAGAAATACCTTTTATCGGTCCCGGAGGATATGATGATAAAGGATTTGTTAATCTGCCTTCTTTCCGTGCCAATGGGAAAGAACAGCTGAAGGAGCTGATCCGCCAACATTTTAATCATCCTTCCATCTGTGTATGGGGGCTGTTCAATGAACTGCTTGAATCCGGTGATAATCCGGTGGAATATATCAAGGAATTAAATGAGCTGGCGCATCAGGAAGATACTACGCGTCCTACCACTTCGGCAAGTAATCAAATGGGTGACTTGAATTTCATAACGGATGCCATCGCATGGAATCGGTACGACGGATGGTATGGAGGCACCCCGGCCGATTTAGGACGCTGGCTGGACGGTATGCATAGAGATTATCCGGAAATTCGTATTGCCATCAGTGAGTATGGTGCCGGTGCCAGCATTTATCATCAGCAGGATTCGTTGGTAAAATCCGTGCCAAACAGTTGGTGGCATCCGGAGAACTGGCAGACCTATTATCATATCGAGAACTGGAAAGCGATTTCTTCCCGTCCTTATATATGGGGTAGCTTTGTATGGAATATGTTTGATTTCGGTGCGGCTCACCGTACGGAAGGTGATCGTCCGGGAATTAATGATAAGGGGCTGGTTACCTTTGACCGGAAAGTACGTAAAGACGCGTTCTACTTTTATAAGGCTAACTGGAACAAGGAAGAACCTGTCCTTTATCTGGCCGGAAAACGTAACACCGTACGTTCCCGACGTCTGCAAACGATTACTGCATTCACTAATCAGCTCGGGGCGGAACTGTTTGTCAATGGAAAAAGCTATGGTAAGGCAATGCCGGATCAGTATGCTATTTTAGAATGGAAAAATGTGGAGTTGCAGCCGGGAGAGAATGAAATAAAAGTAGTTTCTAGCAATAAAAAAGTAAAATTGATGGATAGTTTTCGCTGCAAACTATAGCATAATGCAATAGAAAGCATTACCTTTGCGGTCTATGTGTAAAGCTAAGAAGGAGTCCGTGAAGTAAATAACCTTTGGCAGTCTGTCAAGGTTATCCCTTAATTCATACTCTGGCATATTCTTGCCAGAGTTATTTTCATATTCTATATAATAAGTATAATCGCATGTCTATAAAGCGGATAATAACTATCTGCAAGATATACATGCTCAAAAAAACAATGAAATGATAAATTCAATTAATATACAAATCAGAGAGACCAATACAGATGATTTCGACAGCATAATGACTGTTGAAAAACAAGCGTTTGGCTATGACAAAGAAGCACAGTTGGTAGCCGATCTGCTGGCTGACAAAACTGCAAAACCAATGGTTTCGTTGCTCGCTTTCTACAAAGGTGAGGCTGTCGGACACATTCTCTTCACCAGAGCCTATTTTGATGGTCAGGGAGCACAACAGATGATGCACATTCTTGCACCTTTAGCTGTCAAGCCGGAATATCAACGGCAGGGTATAGGCGGAATGCTGATACGGGCAGGTATAGAGAGGTTGCAGGAAAAAGGTTCGTGCCTTGTGTTTGTATTGGGGCATAAAGAATATTATCCAAAATATGGTTTTATACCGGATGCAGCCAGGCTGGGTTATCCTGCTCCTTACCCGATACTGGAACAGTTCTCGGATTATTGGATGGTTCAGGCAATCAGTCCGAAGGGATTTGATGTGGATAAAGGAAAGATCAGGTGTTCGGATGAGTTGAACAAACCTGAACATTGGAGAGATGATGAATCGGACAGATAGTTCCCTGATAGTAGTTTGTTAAAATAGAGGAAATATATAAAGATTTAGGTAGCTTTATTAGTGCAGCCTAAATATAAGACTTATTTTTGTGTGGGGCTGTCCAAAATCGGACAGCCCCTTTTTTAGATGTATTAGTATTTTCTATTATCTTTCATCGCCTTCCTCCACCTCTTAAAAGCCCTCATCAGGCTATCTTCCTCCACTGTACCTTCCATATTATAATGTTCCACAAAAAGCTCCATCGAGCGTTTGAACATGATTCCGTTTTTGAATTTATTCTCCAGCAGAAATTCATAGAGTTCCGCCCTCATTTCCACTTCGATTTCCTTTTCTATGGTTAATGCGCTTTCCTGCCCGATATAATTATATACTTCCGGATTCTTTCCGTAGGCTGGATTAGGCAGAACAAACGTGATATTTCCTGTTTCTTTCCAGGATACTTTGGATGGATGCGGGACGGATAACTGATAGAGAAAATGATAGATGGGAGTGATGTGAGAGAGATGGATAGGAATCGGTTTTCGGAGAGAGGCTGACGAAGAAGGTGAGGGGCGACTTTCGGATTCGGGTTCTAGACTTTGCGCGTAACGTACGTACATATACCTTGCCAGATACGGCTTGATGGTAATCGTAACTGTAACCATGGGATTTTAATTCTTAATTGTAAATAAATATTGTATGCATCAGACCGCTTCGGGCCATGAATTCCGTTTTGTTTGTTGAGAAAAATCCCATAGGTTACGGGGCGGAATTCTGCTTTTATAAGAAATTGAAAATCAAGTAGTTACAAATATCTCTTTTTGGTTTAAAACCAAAGGGCCGTTCCTTTAAAACCAACGCCCCGTTTCTTTAAAACCAAGAGGATGTTTCTCAGTGAGAAACGGAGGTATTGGTTAAAACCGAAGTGCAAAGCTAGGGCGAATATTCGTATTTTTCAAAATGGATGAATTGTTGTTTGATAATATAATGTAAAGATGTATGATTTTATTCCTCTACTTTTTTAATTTGCGCGCACATGCGTATGAAATGGTGTTAATAAATAGTACATAATTGGTATATGGCATTTTTAACGAAATTTATTACAGCAGTATCTTTCTGTAGTGTCATCTATTGCTTGCTTATCCTTTTATAACTTGCTCACAACCTTTATTTTGTATTCACAAACAATCCTCAGCTATGCCTGTTTGAGAAAGCACGTGCATAACGTATGGATTAAAATCATGAAATTATGGATAAAAAAGAATTAACGAAAGATGAATTTGTGAAAGAAGGAAAAAGGATGTACTACTTTTCTGAGTGTATGTCGTTTTTCATCAGAGAGTTAGAGAGTGCTGGCAAATATGCAGCTGTACATACTTACACTTGTACGTTTCACTCTTTTACGGAGTTTTTAGGTGGTGAGGCAGTGAAGGCTCCCATAAACGAAATTTTTACTCCGGGCAATCTGAAATCCTATCAAGAGTGGCTTTTAAATAAAGCATTGAGTTGGAACAGTATTTCCACTTATATGCGTACTTTACGTGCAGTAGTAAACCGCATATTTCCTCCGGGCAGTCCTGGGCATATTCCGGGACTATTTGACAATGTATATACGAAAGTAGAGTCTCGAACCAAGCGCGCATTGACCGGGAGGCAGATGCAGACTTTGTTGTCTGTGGATTTTAGGGAAGTCTCCATTGAACTGCGTCGCACTTTAGGTTACTTCCGTTTGATGTTTCTTTTCCGTGGCATGCCGTTTATTGATTTGGCGCATTTGCGTAAGCGGGACGTACAGGGTAATGTGATCATGTACTGTCGTCATAAAACGGGCAGACGGCTGACGGTACGTATCCCTAAAGCTGCTTTATCGCTATTGAAAGAGTTTTCAGATAAAAATTCGGATTCCATTTATTTGTTTCCTATTTTAGAAGGTAAGTTGCAGAACGGTGCAGAACTTCACCGATCTTATCAGAGTGCTTTATGTCGGTTTAACAAACAGTTGGTACAGTTGTCCTCACGGCTTCTTTCAGGTGTGAAAGTGAGTTCTTACACAGCACGCCATACATGGGCTACTCTATCTTTTCATCTAGGAATTCCTGTTGGAATTATCAGTGAAGCGCTGGGACATTCTTCAGTTCGTGTGACGGAAACTTACCTAAAGCCTTTTGAAAATGAGCGGGTGGATAAAGCGAATGACAAACTAATTATTTCTGTGATAAAATGTAAACAGAAAAGTAGTAGTAATTTTAATTTGCTGTATGATAGTTGATTATGTGGTAAATTACTTACCAAGTAACAGATTGTTTCGTCCGCAAAGTTGAACGTTTTTTTTCATAAAAGCAAATAAAACACTAAAATTTACATCAAACTACTAAAAAATATTCAATAAACTCTTTCTAAGCCGCTAAAATTACATAACCGTCCCTGCTTCTTTTTTGAATAAAGCGAATGAAGCCTTTTCCATTTTTGAATATTCAAAGATGGAACACTCTTTTATTCATCCTATTTTAGCATAAAACAGGCTTTTTCTTCTTAAAATAAATGAGAGAAAACACTTTTTCCTGTTGCGTAATCAGTATGTTAACCGTTACTTGGTAAGTAACGGTTAACAAAACAAACGCAGATGCTATCTATATGTACCCAAACAGCCATCTCTGTACTGCATGACATTGCTTTAGGCAATGTCATGCAATCAGTCAATTACCTTCTTTCCGCGGAAGAATGGAAAGACTTGTTCGACAAATTAGAAAAAGGCCATCTTATCCGGTGTCTGCCGGACAAAGAGCCGGGGAATCTCTCTTCGTATGCCTTATGGCATCCTCTGTCGGAAATCTCCCTGTTGGATGTGCTCCAGGCATTGAATGAACCCATTCGTTGCAATATGCCCACTCCGGAAGAATTTTATATCTATCATAGTCAAATCGCCAATAAGATCGGTATTTTCAATCAAGTGGCACGTACCTTTCTGGCAGATATTAAAATAGCCGACTGGTAACCCCTCAATCAGCCCCAATATGAATTACTTACCTATTATAAATGTAAAACGCATTGCCTTCGGCTTCGGACTATTTTTCGGGCTGCTGACGGTTGTGCATTCACAGGAGAGCATTCACAGACCGGATCTTTCCGGGGAACCGATGCTACTCTATTTCCGTTTAGGCAAGGCGTTAGTGGATAACGGATACATGGACAATGCCCGTACCCTCCGCCATCTGGATGAAGTGCTTTCCGATCGTAGCCTGACTGGGCGGATCGACTCGATCAATATCCTTTCTTTCGCCTCTCCTGACGGTAACCGGAAGTATAACGAACGTCTGGCACGGCAACGTTCCACAGCCGTAAAGGGATATCTGGTATGGAAATACCCGTACCTCGACCAATACCGGATCCATCCCTGGCCACAGGGTGAGAACTGGCAGGAACTACGCCGGTTGATAGCCGGTGACGAGCACCTTCCCAACCGGGAAAAAGTGCTGCAAATCATTGATCACACTTCGGACAGCGACCATTGCAAATCATTGCTCAGGAAGTTGGACGGTGGGAGTTCTTACCGCTACATCAGAGAGAGGATGTTGCAATACCTGCGCAATGCCGCCGTGTGCCTGGTGTGGGTAAAACCGGACAGCCTGCCCGCATTGCCCCGTCCCGTATCTCCCGATGCAGAGTCCCTGAATAAATCGTGCGAACTGCTGTATCCGGGGATGAAAAGCATCCGGAAACAAGCACAGGCAACGTTTCGGAATGCACAAACCAAAGAAAAGCGTCCACTGTTCGCCTTGAAAACGAACCTGCTGTTCGATGCCGCCCTGATGCCTAATGTAGAAATCGAATTACCTGTGGGCAAGCACAACCGCTATTCGCTCAACGGTGAACTGATGTTCCCCTGGTGGCTGATGGACGGTGATAAATATTGCCTTCAAATCCTCATGGGTGGTCTGGAAGGCCGCTACTGGCTGGGCAACAGCAAAAAGCGGCAAACAAAAGAAGTGCTTACCGGCCATTTCCTCGGACTGTATGCCGGAGGCGGCAAGTACGACCTGCAATGGCAGGATAACGGCTATCAGGGCGAGTTTTTTATCGCCGCAGGTATCAGCTACGGGTATGCCCACCGGATAGGGGGTAACCTGCGACTGGAATATAACATCGGTATCGGGCTGTTACGTACCGATTACCAGCACTACCATGCCCGTGACAACTACCGGACGTTGCTCTGGCAGGAGAACGGCAAATATACATGGTTCGGTCCTACGAAAGTGAAAATCTCGCTGGTGTGGTTGCTCAACCGCAAGGTGAAAACAGGGAAAGGAGGTGGAAGATGAGACAGGTGGTAAGTGATAGAGTGATAAGTGACAAGCGGACTGTGCTCCATATCTCTGTTTTCAGACAGAAGAACAAAAGAGCATATTATCCCTTGTCCGTACTTTTGTTTGTATGCCTGTGTCTCTGCTCCTGCGACCGCCGCGACCTTACCTATTCCGACGAAGCGGAGATAACCATCACCGCCGATTGGAGCAAGACAGGGTTGAGCAAACTGGAAGGACAATACGGAGCTACCGCCGTATTCTACCCTATAGGCGGAGGTAGCCCGGTCACCGTGCTGATGGGCGACCGTAACCGCAAGACCGTCCGGATGAAAGAAGGGCGCTACAACGTAGTTGTGTTCAACCGTTCGTTCGACGATTTCAGCGGCATCGCTTTCCGTGGGACGGATGCCCACCACACTTTGGAAGCTTATGTCAGGAATGCACAGGCCAAAGGAACGGATAACGGCAAAGTGGCTACGGACAGCCCCGACGAACTTGCCGCCGGCTATGTGGAAGAGTTTGAAGTGACTCCCGGTATGCTGGGCAATTATGAACCTTCCGCTACAAGAGGGACAGAAAATCCGTCCCCCTGCCGTATCTGCTTCACCCCCCGGAAGCTGACCAAGGAGATAACCGCCACCATCCACATCAAGGGACTGAACAATATCCGTACCGCTACCTGTACGCTGGGCGGTGTGCCGGAATCCGTATTCCTCGTTTCGGGCAAGCCTTCGGAGCAGACTATGACGCAACAGTTCGAACTGGACCATTCCGTTTACCTGCCCGGCTCGCAGACGGAAGGCACGATGAGCGCCACGCTCAGCGTGTTCGGTTTTGACGAGAACATTCTCCATGAAGTACGTTTTGAGGCCCAGCTCGTGGACGGAAAGACGGAGTTTACGGAAGAGCTTACGGATATGAAGGTGAACGTATCGGAAGACAGCGAAGGAGTTGTCAGCATCACCATTGATGTGACATGTAGTGAAACCGTGCCTACGGTGAAACCTGAAGGCAGTTCGGGCATGGATGCCGATGTGGACGGCTGGGATGAAGAAGAGAACGAGGATATAGACATATAAGGAAACTTTAATAATAAATTTAAAATTTGACAGAAAATGAGGACGAAAAATTTGATGATGGCGATGGCAACCTTTGCAATGGCGGGCTGCTCTCAGAATGAAGTGACAGACGTGAATCCGGACACGCATCCGGCAGTGGGCTTTGACGTGTACACGGGTGTGCCGACCAGAGGGGCGGAAACCACCACCGCTACCTTGAAAGACAACACCAAAGGTAATTTCGGTATCCTTGCCTTTTATACCGGCGCAAGCAACTGGGAAACGGCAAAGACTACCACACAACCCAACTTCATGTACAACGAAAAGGTGCATTATGATGCAAGCGCTACCAGTTGGGCTTATGACAATATCAAGTACTGGCCCAGCAACCCCAACCACATGATATCTTTCTTTGCCTATGCCCCTTATGAAGCCGCTCCCGCAGCCGGAACAAACAAAGGCATTGTACTGTCGGGAAAAACGGACAAAGGCATCCCCTTCATAGACTTTACCTTGAAAGACGCGACCAAACTGACCGAAATGGTGGATTTGGTAGTTGCCGACCAGCACGACCAGAAATATTCGGAAAACAGCGGTACGGTGAATTTCAAGTTCGGGCACATCCTTTCCAAAGTATTGTTCAAGGTGAAACTGAAAAACGCATTGTCCGGAAACACCCGGATATTCGTAAAGAAACTGGAGATACTGGGAACCACCAATAACGGAACTTCCAAATTCTATACGAAAGCGGAATATAAAAACCAGCACTGGCAATATGATGCTGCCAACATTCCGGCCACCGACTTCGACGTAGCGAATATCATGAATGTCGCTGCCGTTTCGGGAGTGGGCGATTATACCAAAACAGCCATTGAAGCGACTACCAGTGCCAAATCCCTGTTCAAAGATGGTGAGTTCCTGTTCCTGATACCGGTCAATGACAGTGAAACTCCGGGTGTGGAAACAGGAACGACGGCTAATGGCGAAATCAAAGTCCGCCTGACGTATGATGCGATTACACCCGATGTGAACGACCCAACCAACAAATATCTGGTCAGCGAGACGGAGGCTTTGGTGGACCTTCCCTCGGGTGCATTGAAACTGGGTACGGCTTACACCTACACCTTCAACCTGGCACTGAATCCGGTACAGGTAACTGTGGATGATGCTATTACGGACTGGAAAGACGGTACTTCCGGCGACACAGGCGACATTTAACGGACGTTCCCGATGGTTAAACCGCTTTCCGGGGAAAGCATACAGGCCGGATGGGGTTGAATGTCCCTTTCCGGTCACACAATAAAAAAGGATAGAACAAAAAGAATATTCAAGGATGATGAAAACAAACTACCTGACAGCTGTGGTACTCGGCCTGCTGGCGGCACTCTCCGGTTGCCAAGCGGAGGATGACACACCGCATACGCCACAAGGAAATATTCCGGTAGGCTTTTCGGGCGATGTGCCCGGGACGAGGGCAACGAAAGAATATGAATCGGCAGCCGACCTTACGGACATAGGCGTGTTCGCTTACTTTACCAACGGTGCATTCAGCGAAGGCAGTTCCACCCCCAACTTCATGTATAACCAGCAGGTGGAACGGCAGACGGGTGACGGCAGCTGGACATACTCCCCTGTGAAATACTGGCCGGGCAACACGACGGACAAAATCAGTTTCTTTGCATACGCCCCCTACGTGGACGAAGCGGCATCGGGTGGCAGCAATCCCTCTTTTCAGGGCAAGACGGCAACAGGTTTCCCGAAACTGACCTACACCGTTCCCACAGCCGAAGCCGACCAGACAGACCTTCTTGCCGCCACGCCGCTGATGAACCGTACAGTACCTTCCACCGATAGCGAAAAGGTGAAATTCAACTTGAAACATGCCCTTACCAAAGTAAATGTCAGCATCAGGAGCGAAGTTGGGATTAAAGTGACCGCCTTGTCTGTAAACAATGCTCCGGCAACGGCGACACTGACATTCACGGACAGTGGTTTCGACTGGGGAAGCTATACAGGAACAAAGACTGTAAACGCAACCCTTGCCAGTGGTGGTACGGAAGTGGCGCCCAATGTCACCGATGCCACAGCACTTGCCACCTTCTTTTTGTTGCCCAACAAAGCTGCCGCCACCCTCTCCATTACCTATACACAGGACGGAAACCCAAGTATGCAGGTTACTAAAACCGGCATAGCGTTTCCTACCACCCCCACTGTATGGCAGCAGGGAGCGGGTGTGAGGTATACGCTCAATGTAAAGAAAGATGGAAAGGTAACCGCGACCGCAGGTCAGGACTGGAGCTCCGGGGCGGGAGGCGACATATCGGGTAAAGAAAAAGGTATTGGTTCCGTCATTGAGTGGGTGGCCTTCACCAAGCTATGGAATGCCAACGGACTTCCTACCTCGGCTGACGGAACGACACCCGACTATACATTGTATGAAGACTATGGCTGGTATGAGACGAAAGGTACAAGTCGAATTTTTACCATCAAACTGACCGCTTCGTTCTTGCTGACAGGAACCGTCACAGGCGAGCTTTATACACCTGTAGGTACAGACACTCATCCGCTTACTTTGCCCATAGACGGGCAGGGATGGCAAATCAGCATTGACTTGCAGAACAGTTCCCAACTTATTAAGGGAACGTATTCGGGCATTGTGGGGTATACACAGGCAGGTATTAGTAACCTGCGGGTGGCAACCATTCCCGGTAACAGCACTACTACCGGTTACAGCATCGAGTCCTCGGGTGCCACGTATGCAGGCGTGTTGGTGGGGAAAGCAGACGGGGACATTCTGAACTGTTCGGTGGAACTAGTCAAAACAACGGTGGTTGATACAAATTCCTCAGTCACAAGTGCCATGTATATAGGAGGATTGGCAGGTTATTGTAATGGCAATATCCTAAACTCTGCTGTTTTTGAAGGTTCATCCTCCCTTTCCGGTTCTACAGTGAGTTTTAGCAAAGCATCGGCGGGAAGCGGTATCGGTGGACTGGCGGGTGGTGTGGCATCCGGTAAGATGGTAAGCAATTGTTATGTACAGCTTTCCCAATTGAGCAATCAGGCTGGAGATACTCCCGCTGCCGGTTGGCTGGCTGGTAGCAAGCCGGGAGTCAGTTTCAGTGCCTGCCACTATATGGCGGGAAATACTGCCGCAGGGTGCACACCGGACGATTCGGCTACAGGGATAGCCTCATTTACGGATTTTACCGGGCTATGCGCTTTGCTGAATGCAGAAGCTGAGAAGCATACGGGATGGGCGCTCTGGAAAGAAACTACCGATTCAAGGGGTACTGTGGAGCAAGTGACACTGGATTTATACAGATAAAAAAAAGTTAAAATGTACTACTTAATAGGTAAGATTTAGAATATTATGAAGAAATATCAGATATTGATAGCAGGACTGCTACTTTCAGTTTCCTGCATGAACGAAACGGAACGCAGCGAACAGAATAATAGGGATTTCCGGGTAACTGCTATTATAGAAAACACCGATACAATGTCTCGTGTGGCAGACAGGAATGATCGGACTACCTTCACCGAAGGTGATGCGATTCTTATCGGGTGGAGCGGAAGTGCTTCTTACAAATATCGCTATTCGGGAACGAATAGTTCATTTGCTCCGGATGCCGCTGCCGACCGGGAGCTATGGACGGGGCTACTGAACACCTCCTCAGCGGTAGATGTATATGCTTGGTACGGAACCATGAACAGCACTCTGCCCGCAGTGGGGACGAGCATTGCCATCCCACAAGACCAGACTTCGGAAAGCAAGTTGCTGTCCGGCATCTGCATGGCGGCACACCAGTCGGCATCCTCCACCACTAATACGCTAGATTTCACTTTCCATCATCTTACGGCACGCCTTTACCTGTCCGTGGATATTGTGGATCCCACGGTGACGCAACCGGATGTGATGGGGGCAACGGCACGAATCAATCAGATTTATGCGGACGGAACGATAGCTACGGATGCTTCTGATGAGTACCAGTTGAGTGTGACGAATGACAAGGCAGGCACACAGAGCATTCGAATGAAGCAATCGTGGTCGGACCAGCAAGTGTTTCATTTGGATTTTGAATGCCTGCTGCCACCCCAGACATTGGGTGAAGAGCAAAATATCACTATCACTTTGGCAAACGGAAAGGAGTATGTTTGCAGCGTAGGCAGTGATCTTACATTGTCGGCAGGAAAGAAAACAATTCTGAATGCTACGCTGAAAGCGAGTGATAGTTCAACTTTTGAGCCGAAGTTGACGGCGATACCTGATGCTCGTAACAGTGCCTTTTCCGGTAACCGCCTGATTTGTATTATTAATGCTGGTAATGGAGAGTATCGCTACCGTGTGTACGACAAGCAGCCAGATGGTTCGTGGGGAGAAGGTGTACCGGTATATGAGGATGAAGAGGGAACAATAGAGTTTCCAACTAAAACATATAGCAGCATTTTGAGAACTGGTGCAGATGTCGGGATTTCAGGAGATTATATTGTAATAGCTGCCGATAACGGAAACAATAATAATTCCACTTATTTTATAAAAAAGAGCAAGAATACCGGAAAATGGTATTGCGCGAATGGACGAATTCAAGGACATGGATACAGCGTCTGCATCAGTGAAGATTTTTTAGTGAGTGGAAATCATGTATCCACCGGAAGTTATGCCAATCGCTCTTACATATATCCCATCGATGAGAATGGAAACCTGGGTACTGTACAAGATACGCCGTCAGGTATATCCGCATATAAAAGTTCTATTTATGGAAGCGTTTTGGCTACCAACAGTGGCGTTTATGAATATGATCCGAACCAAAAAAAATGGGTCAAGTTATTTGGTTATGTGGTGGGAAACAACCAACGTGTTGCCACTGATGGAAAGAGAGTTATTATGCAGGAAGGTACTGGCGATTCCGATGTGCATATTTATAATGTGGCTACAAGGCAAGAGGAAGGATGGGACGGTCCTAAAACAAGAGCGGCCGTAGGCAAGCCGGTAGCTATTTATGGAGACTATGCGCTGGCAGGTACGGCAACCAAACTAAGTATCTGCTACAGAAATCCTGCTACCGGAAAGTGGAGTATCATTAATCCGGACGGGGGCTTTCTGGAGATGATGAAAAAATGGGATAAAAGTATCACTATCACAGAGATTAATGGGCAAAATATTACCATGAAGGGCACTCGTGCCATGATTGCCGGTACGGAAATGGGTAGCATCTTTATCGAAAACATAGATAAGATGGTGGAGGATTATCTGGCAAATCCGTATTAAAGCTGATATCAAGGAAAATAGGTAATACGAGGTGTTTGTTGATATAATTTTACACTGCACGAAGGTAGTCACCTTGAGCCTATAAAGGTAGCTACCAAGGCAGTGTCAAGGTAGCTAATACACCTAAGTCCGCTCATGCACTTTGCACGGAAACAGCCTCGGATTGCCTGTTCGAGTAACCTGTTTCACTTTGCACAACCGGAAGCATACGAAGGTTTTTATGAAGATATATCTTTATTTGCCCTGTCTGTAAAAGAGGAAGCGGCAAGACAGGAACGACTGAACAACATAGTTATGGATACAATCTTTGCACTGGCAGTCCAAATTCTGCAAGGAAAGCGGCAGGATGGTATTCTCCTATTGATACATTGGCGTTTTGAGACTTTTAGCTGTTGAATGGATATATTAATCTGAGTACGATAATAAGAACCTGATTGATTGCATCAACGGTTCTCATATCGAACTCAGATTACTTTACTTAAAACTTCTTATTGATATAAATATATCAAATATTTTTGATTGTTTCACTAGGCGTTTTCCCAAAATAGTCTTTATAGCTTTCACGGAAGTTACTCACATTTTTCATTCCTATTTTTTCCGGAACTTCACTTACTCGATAGTTCCCGCTCTCCAACATTTCATACGCCTTTTCCATGCGGATTTTGCGAATGAAATTCCTAAGAGGTTCGCCTGTTAGTTGGATCCATTTATTGTAGAGGCTAGTCCGGCTTGTTCCAAGTTCTTCGGCTATGAACTTTATGGTCATTTTTTCATTATCCAGATTCTTCAGAATGATTTGAGTCACTTTATTTATCAGGGGGCTTTCGTCAGTCTTTAAAATTTCTGTAGCTTTTATCTCCAGAAACTTCTCTCCGAACACTCTCTGTAAGAACGATTTTCTAAGGAAACGATTGTTTTTGATAAGGATTGACGTCTCAATCTTCAATTCTTCCACTCCAAAAGGTATCTGCAAAAATGTATCAGCCAAAGAAGTCTTTCTTCTATTGTATCGGTCAATATCTATATGCGAGCCATAAAGAATGATAGGGATAATTGACGTATGGCAGGATGTTTTCAACCTTGATGAGAATTCAACGCCATTCATGCTGTGAAGTTCCGTATCACAAATCACTAAATCAGGATATTCATCTTTTATGTAATCCATAGCTTCAGCACCGTCTCCAAAACTTTTAACTGTATAATCTTCTGTCAGACAACCTTCCAGGTAGGAACGGAAATCATCATTACTGTCAGCAAGTACAACTACCGGTTTATGGGAATTTCTTTTGCAGGGAGCCTTTACGAGCAGAGTATCTATCTTTTCATTCTCAGGACTATTAGTGATACACAATGTCGGGTGATTCGGTTTGTTTCCACAAGTACATTTCACTGGAAACCTTAATGTGATCGCATGACTTGAATTATTCACTAAAATCTTACCGCTGCACAAATTTGTTAGTTTTTTCAATAATATGCTTTTTACGAAATGGCATTCAAACTCAGATTTATACTTAGGCATCCAGCGTTTATGCTCATTATACAGTTTTGTCAGTTTACCGTTTTCTGAATCGGTTACACTTATTTCCCAATGTTCCTGACAGATTGAAATTAGTAATATAATGTTCGATTCCGGTTCGGAACAGTCAATTGCATTCATAACAAATTTTTCGATTATAGGTGTGACTTTACCTTTATCAAACCATGCGCTGGCGTAATTGAATGCTGTCTTTACAGTTAATTTTATGTGTTTGTCGGTTGCATAACTTTGAAGGGAACGAAATCTGTCTTTCAAAAAGTTTCCTAATTCATGTTCGGCAATATCCAGGTTTCCGGGATGATTATGCAGGTATTTTAATCCGGACAACTTATCCAAATGTTCGTCAAGGTAATCTATATGCCTGATAACAAGTAATAGATCATACTTCATATTCTCGGGACAGGCATTATTGCAGATCGTCCGTAAAGGAGTATGGACTAATGCGATCGGGTTCCGGATACTCTGGAAAGAATCTATAAAATATTGGTTTTCTTCTTTGAGGAAATCTCTTTCTTTTTGTATGGAAAGAAAACGAGACAAGAGCCAGTACAAGGAGATTCCTCCTAAAATCAGCAATAAAACTAAGTATAATTGATTTTCAAAGATTGTTGCTGTCATGAAAGATGCAGCAATAGATATTGTTTTTAAATACATCATATTATTATATTTTGAATGATGTCACTTGATGGAGTTTGCTTATTCTTTTGATTTGAAAGACACACGGAATTATATAGCAACTATGATTTTATAATTGCATATCCATAAGCTCAAATAATATGATCTCTAAATTGTTTGTTTTTTGGAGGTCAATATTTGGTAGTGTATTATGTCCATTGATAGTTCAAGTGCCAATATCCCGAACTATCAATTAAAAAAGCAAATCGTCCCCCAAGTAACAATAATTATTTTCATTTATTTGTATTAGGCGTAGCAAACTAGCCTCAGGCGAATAATCAGGGGAGGAGGTGGTCTTATGTGATGTATGCTATCAGACCATGTCTCGATAGCTGTTTGTTTGTGCTCAATCATGAATTAATTATCAAAAAACACATTTATCTCCTTTCAATCGATAGGAAATTGTATTTACGAAGTAAATGTAGCTTTTGGGAAATTAAATCAATTATTTTATTTGTGTAATTTGGTAATCTATTACCAAATTGTTTATTTACTTGATTAATTAGAATGGAAAGTTGTATAATTTATTTGTATTAATGCAATACATGTTGTATATGAGCTATGCTAATTTGTAGATGTAAGATAGAATGATAATCATAATCATCTTAGATAAGAATATAAATATATGATATTATAATGTGTTTTATGTAGTGAAATGTAATGAATCTACTAATAGTTCAAGATTGATTATTTAGGCTTGTTGCTTCCTTCTCTTGTCCCTTTTTTCGCCTTAAACTAGCTTTCTTATCTAAAAAAACAGTTTCAGTACCTTCTGGTTACGATTTTATATTGTCCTTTCATTCCCCAAAAAGATGCCGCATCTTTGCATCGTTAACGTTAGCGAAGTAATAATCATTAGTATTTATCTTAAAAAGAAAGGACCAGAATTATGGCAATTAGATTTAGAAGAGTGTCTCGTTTGTGTGACCCTACCAACAAAAAATTAGGAAAGAAAGTGTATCCGGTAATCTCTTACCAATACGATACGAGTGCAACTCTGACAGAAATAGCAAAAGAAATTTCCTCCAATTCGGGAGTAAGTGAGGGTGAAACAATTAGTGTTTTAAAGGACTTTCGTACTTTATTGAGAAAAACATTACTGGCGGGGCGTTCAGTAAATATCGAAGGACTGGGTTACTTTTTCTTGTCTGCCCAAAGCAAAGGGACAGAGAAAGCGGAAGATTTTACCTCAGCTGATATTCAAGGATTACGCATCTGTTTTCGTGCCAACTCGGATATTCGTCTGTCTACCGGAACATCAACTCGTTCGGATGGCTTGAAGTTCAAGGATCTGGATCATATTAATAAATCGGATGTTATCGGAGGAAATCCGGATGACGGGAATGATGGAGAAAACCCGAATCCGGGTGGTGGATCGGGTGACGATGATGAAGCACCGGACCCGACAGTATAATGTGAAAAGTAAGGTAGCTCATTATAACAGAGTGATTATAAGGATGGGGCTTCGGCCTCATTCTTTCTTATAAGCTTTTCGAAAGCTAATTATAAAGTCTCAACTTATCTATAAGTAAATAAGAGTATGCAAATAACAACAATACTTGCTTTTATTACTGCTATGGGCGGTCTGGAAGCAGTGAAATGGATAGTACGATACATCTCCTGTCGCAAGACGGATGCCAGAAAAGAGGAAGCCTCGGTCTGTAATCTGGAAGAAGAAAACCGACGTAAGAAGGTGGACTGGCTGGAAGATCGCCTGACTCAGCGGGATGAAAAAATAGATGGCCTCTATATCGAACTGCGTAAGGAACAGGAGGAGAAAATAAATTGGATACATAAGTGTCATGAAGTGGAGCTGATTCAAAAGGAATCTGAAGTGAAAAAGTGTGAGATCAGAGGATGTACCCAAAGAATGCCACCTTCGGATTATTAAATAATGACTAATATATGAATATCATGAGAAAAATAGATTCTATTATTATACATTGTTTGGCTACAAAAGTCGGGCAGGATTTTACAGCAGCAGATATTGACCGTTGGCATCGTGAACGTGGATTTAATGGTATAGGGTATCACTATGTTGTCTGTCTGGACGGAAGATTGGAGAGAGGGCGGGATATTTCTTTGGCGGGGGCTCATTGCAAAGGCTGGAATGAGCATAGTATCGGGATATGCTATATTGGTGGGCTGGATGTAAACGGGCATCCTGCGGATGCTCGGACGAAGGCTCAGAAAAGGGTGCTTTATCAATTGATCATGGATTTGCAGAAAGAGTATGGTATCCTTCAGGTTTTGGGACATCGGGACACTTCGCCGGATTTGAATGAAGATGGGGTAATTGAAGCTAATGAATACGTAAAGGTTTGTCCTTGTTTTGATGTGAAGGAGTTTCTGAGAAGTGGGAGGGAAGCCTTGTTTGTATGGTTGGTGGCTTTAATGATTCCTTTTTTGTGCTTGGGGTGCAGAGGTAAGAAGGAGATTGTCTGTAAGAGCCGGGAGATTAAAGTTGATTCGAGTTCTACGGTCGGGCGCAGGAACAGTTTGCTTCAGCAGGCTTTCATTTCGAGAAGTGATTCGGAAGTAGTGGAAGAGCATTTGGAACAGATCGTTTTCATATATCCTGTGGATACGGCTTCGCAGGTTTCTGTGAAGATCGTGAAGAATTCTCTTGACCGAAGGACAGGGAAGCTGCAGCAGGTGGTTGCCGGTAGTATGTCAGCGGAAGAAGATTCTCTGTCTTTGGAGTCCGGGGTAGAGTTCAGAACGAGTGAAGAGGTGAAGAAAACTGTTTCTGTGAAACGTGTCAATAGGTGGAAAAGAGGGATATTTATATTGGGGGGAATAGCTCTGATTTATGGTGGATGTAGATGGATGAGAAGATTTAAAGTATAAACCGACCTGTGAATTTCAACTTCCATCTTTTTTTAGTAATTTTGCCCAATCAACTCAATAACAAATAAATAATGGATGAATTAAACAATGGGGAACAAGGGCAATATGTTGAACCCGGGAAAAATGAGAAGAAAAATAATACACGAAAAATTGTAAAAAGGACTTTGCTTACGGCAGGACTAGCTTTGGCTGTATACATGGTATACTCCATCGTTTATCTGTTTATTTCGCCCGACCGTAATATTCAGCAGATCTATCTGGTGCCGGAGGATGCGGCATTTATTATTCAGTCATCTGCTCCGATTGAAGATTGGGAAAAGTTTAGTGGAAGCGAAACCTGGCAATGTCTGAGAAAAGCGAAATCATTTGAAGAAGTTGCGAAGAGTGTAGAAAAGCTTGACTCGGTTGTCAAAAGCAATAAAGTGCTGTTATCACTGGTCGGTCAGCGGGATCTGCTTATCTCACTTCATAAGACCCGCGCTACCGATTGGGATTTTCTGCTTATAGTAGATATGCAGAAAGCTTCTAAAATGGATTTATTGAAAGATCAGGTCGAAACAGTGCTGGCAATGTCCGGCTTTACCGTCACTAATCGAATGCATAATGGAATTAACATTCTTGAAATGCGTGATCCGGATACCCGTGATGTCTTTTATACAGCTTTTGTAGATAATCACCTGGTAGGTTCTTATACTTCCGGACTCGTTGAATCTGCCATCAACTCCCGTAATAAGCCTAAGATCGGACTTGACCAGTCTTTTATTGAAACGGAAAAATTAGTTTCCGGTAAAGGGCTTGTCAGGGTATTTATCAACTATGCCCGTATTCCTCAGTTTATGTCTATTTATTTGGGAGCGAGAAATGAATATGTCGATCTGTTCAGTAATTCTATGGATTTTGCGGGCCTTTACCTGAATATGGATAAAGACCGGATGGAGGTGAAAGGTTATACGTTGAAGAAAGATTCGGTGGATCCTTATATCACTGCCTTGCTGAATTCGGGAAAGCATAAAATGAAAGCTCACGAGATTTTGTCCGGGCGAACGGCTCTTTATACAAATATCGGCTTTGATAGTCCGGTAACTTTCGTGAAGGAACTGGAGAACGCTCTGTCTGTTCATGATAAACTGTTGTATGACTCTTATCAGAGTTCACGGAAAAAGATAGAAAGCCTGTTTGGTATTTCTTTGGAAGAGAACTTCCTGAGCTGGATGTCCGGAGAGTTTGCCATAACGCAATCCGAACCGGGGTTATTAGGACATGATCCTGAAGTGATTCTGGCTATTCGGGCAAAAAGCATCAAAGACGCCCGTAAGAATATGGAGTTTATTGAAAAGAAGATCAAACGCCGGTCTCCGGTTAAGATAAAGTCTGTTAATTATAAGGACTTTGAAATCAATTATGTTGAAATGAAAGGTTTCTTCCGTCTGTTCTTCGGAAAGCTGTTTGATAAATTTGAGAAGCCATATTATACTTATGTGGATGATTACGTCGTTTTCAGTAATAAAGCTGCTTCCTTGCTTTCTTTTGTAGAAGACTATGAGCAGAAGAATTTACTGAAGAATAATGCAGGATTTAAGGATGCTTATTCGTATATGAAATCAAGTTCCACAATCTTCTTGTATACAGATATGCACAAGTTCTACTCACAATTGAAACCTATGATGAATCCTGCTACATGGAATGAAATACAATCGAATAAAGTGATGGATTACCGTCCATACGAGCCGGAAGAGGTAGTTGCCGTTGTCAGCGATGAGGAAGATCAGGATATGGACGAAGAGGCTGTGACCGAAAAGGAGCAGATGAGCGAGTTAAAGCGTTTCTATATTGAGAAGTTTGAAGGAAATGTTCTGCGTGAGTTCTATCCGGAAGGAGCACTGAAAAGCGAAGCGGAAGTGAAAGAAGGAAAACGTCACGGACGTTATCGTGAATATCACGAAAATGGAAAGCTCAAGCTTCGTGGGAAATATTCAAATAATCAGCCTAAAGGCACATGGAAGTATTACACCGAGGAAGGTGAATTTGAACGTAAGGAGAAGTTTTAAATGAACTTCTCCTGATAGGTATATATCTTATTTAATATTTTCTTCTGTGCTGGGACAAGAAGTTATCTATAAAGCGGACGATATAAACGACAGCAACTCCGGCTATGACCAATACGATAATACGACTCAACATAGTTTTTGATTTTATATTTAACGGTGTACAAAGATAAATAAGATATATGATATATGGGATATCGGGATAAGAAAAAATAATTCAACCCTAGAACAGGGTTCTGAATAGTACTTTTATAAATTACTGATTTCTAGCTATAAAGAAAAATATGAATAAAAAAGTGTCGAAAAGTTTTTGAGTTCTCGCAAAAAGCACTACCTTTGCATCCGCAAATAAGGATGGTTCCGTAGCTCAGCTGGATAGAGCAACGCCCTTCTAAGGCGTGGGTCAAGCGTTCGAATCGCTTCGGAATCACTGATGTAAACGTTGATTATTTAATAATAGTCAACGTTTTTCTTTTGTTTGGGGTACATCAATTTTATTGAATTCTGAGTGGTTTCATATTGCGATTATCCCCTATAAAACAGTAAATGTCCCCCTATGTCCCCCTTTACTGTATACTATATTGATTTGATAAACAGGCAAATATTTGATTTAATTAAGAATATATTTATACCCCCTATTTTATAAAGCAACTCTCATTATTATTCCTACATTTGCATTCAGAGATTCGTCTCTTTAGTTGGGAAACATAAACCTTTTGTTCATGAAGCATTTACGACAAACTTTACTTTTTATATTATTAGGGTTCTTATTGAGTGCTTGTCGTCATACTGCCGACCGATTGTTATCTATCGAACAATTAATCAGGCTGAAACCGGACAGCGCCCTTTCTTTACTTCGCCAAATTCAGTATCCGGAGAGGCTGTCGGATTCAAATGGCGCTTTATATGCGCTGCTAATGACGCAAGTGATTAATCAGTCATCTGATGAGGGGCATAAAAGTGATTCACTTATATCTGTTGCAATCGATTATTATAAAGGTACGAAGGACTCTGCTCATGCGGCACTGGCTTATTATAATGCCGGTCTGGTAGCAATGGATAATGAAGATTCGGAAGCTTCCCTGCATAATTTCCTAAAGACAATCGATTGGTTGGGAGAGAGTGATAACGATGAACTTCAGTTCATGGTCAGGTATAAAATGAGTCGTCTTTTCAACTTGCGACTGATTCCTGACGAGGAACTACGGTTGGGGAAGGCAGCGTTACCTTATGCCGAACGGATTGGTAATCCTTTGTATATCTGTGCACTGTTGCCATATATCACTCACGGATTTATGCAGACAAATCAACTGGATAGCGCCTATAAATATTCTGTGCAAGCGATACAGCTGGCTGAGAAAGAGAATCTGGTCCGGACATTATCACATATTTATTCACAGCATGCCCATCTTTGCATGGCAATGAAGGACTATAAACAGGCGTTGATGTATCGCGATAAAGATTTGGCTATTCTATTTGAACTTTTCGGAGAGGAAAATGAATATATCTATGATCATTATATAAATAAGGCAAACACACTGACTGAACTGCATCAGTATGATTCTGCTTTCTACTACATTAATAAAGCGGTGGAAGATACAACAGATATACAATATACAACTCGAAAGTCTTTGGCTAAGGCTGAAATTTATGCTGCTACCGGGCAGATGGATTCGGCATATTATTATATGAACCGACATGCTGACTTGCGGGATAGGCTCATAGAGGAGAGAGATAAGGAAGGTTTACTGACTTTGCACCGGAATTATCACAATGATGAATTGAAAAAAGCCAATACCCGTCTTTGGCAACAGGCGGTGGAAAGGAAGCTGCAACTGTACGTTGTGACTATTGTTTGTTGCCTGGCGATTTTGTTAGGGGTATGCATCTACTTCTTTTTATATAAAAGGAAACAACAGGAAGTATTGCGTCAGAAAGGACAGATTGCCCATCAGCAGGAGTTGTTGAAGTACCGTGAAATAGAAAAACTACAGGCAGAAAAAGACTTGTCGGAAGCTAAGGAAAGGGAAGCGCAGATTCGGGAGAAAGAGGCTTTACTAAAGGTTGAGTTTTTTAAGCGCCTGAATGAAACTTGTATTCCTGTGATTGAAAATCCGAAAACCCAGCAGAATATAATGCTCAAGGATGAGGACTGGAAAGTAATATTCAAGAATGCCAACAGTATCTTCCTGAATTTTACAGAACGTCTGAAGAATCAGTATCCTGCACTGAATGAGGAGGATTTGCGGTATTGCTGTATGGTGAAAATGCAGTTTTCGCAGACTGATATTGCTAAGATCATGCATCTGGAGAAAGATTCGGTGAAGAAAAGACTGAAACGAATTCGTACCGAAAAGATGGGGATAGCGCAGGAAACAACATTGGAGGCTGTGCTTCGGGACTTTTAAATGATTAAGAATGAGAATGAAATAATTTGTTAAACCAAACATTAGAATTATGAAACAAACACTGAGTTTTCATAGTCCGATCATTGCTTCTACACAGAGCAAGGTGGATGTAGAAGCTTTTGAGAAGAGTACAGATGCTTTTGAAAAGGGAGAGCACTTACAGTCTTTTTATCTGTTGCTGGATTATATTGATCCGGAGTTACGCAGCAAATTTGGTAATGCAGAAGGGACAGAGTTTGCCGTACCTCATGGTTCCATTATGGTCTATCTGAGGCTGGAGGGTGACCAGCTGAATATTACAGCTCCATTTCTGTTGTTGCCGGAAAAGGGGAGGATTCCTTTGCTGCGCCAGGTGGCAGCTTTGAATCTGACAGAACTGACGTTAGCATGTATCTCTTTGCAGAATGATAAGTTGTTCTTTGACTTTCATTGTCCGGTGGCTTTATGCAATCCTTACAAGATATACTATGTGCTTGAGGAAATCTGCCGGATAGGAGATAAGTATGATGACGAATTTGTGACTAAGTTCAAGGCCGAGCGCATTTATGAGCCCAAAATTACTCCATACGACAATGAAACGGTGGATAAGGTATACGAAGCCCTCCAGCAGAGCTGTAAGGAATGTATGGATGCTGTAAAATACTTCGAGACAGAACGAAAATATGGTTATGCCTGGAATATATTATCCAGTACGCTTCTTAAAATATGCTATTTTGTCTGTCCGCAAGGGCAACTGCTGAATGATCTTGATAAAGCGATTACAGATCACGGACGCGAGGATATGCCATTGCCGGAGATCGTATCCCGTACCAAATCTGTTGTCACACGCCTTCAGGAAATGACGAAGGAGCAACTGGCTGCCGATCTTTACTTTGTTGAAACTTTCATTTCGGACAGACGCCGTTCCGTACTGAAAAACATTCAGGATAACTTTGAAGATACATACGAGAAAGCCGGCTCGGCATTGGAATCAGGTGACTTCATCGTTTGCTGCTTGCTTATTATTAATAAGTTCTATGAATTGTACTATTATAATAATGTGCAGAATGATGTGAATGCGGTAGTTGCGAAAGCTATGAAGGCTACCTCTGCCATGTCATGGGAAGAAGCTGCTCCGATATTATATGAAGCGATGGACAATATCATGGAAGGAGAACTGGATGTAGATGATGACGAAGAAGGTGGTGACGAAGACGGAGAAACAATGGGCTTCGACATGTCACAACTACAACAGATGCAACAGGAAATGATGCAGCAGGCGATGCAGAATATCGATATGGAGCAAATACAGAAGATGCAGCAACTTGCTATGGAGAATATGCAAAAGATGATGGCCGGTATGTATGGCAACAATAACAATACGGAAGAGGACACTAACAAATAAAGAACGAAACTATGGAACAGAATATATACAATGCCATTTATAAAGTGAATCATGCCGGTGGCTGCGGCAGTTGTTTTTATCTGAAACAATATGATCTGTTTGTTACCAATTATCATGTAGTAGAGGGATTCCGTCAGGTAGCGATCCAGGATAATGATAAGAATTCGTTCCTGGCCAGGGTCGTTATGGTAAATTCCGTATTGGATATTGCTTTGCTGTCTGTGGAAGGGGATTTTTCCGCTCTTCCGGATATCCGGTTATCGGAGATGAAAGAAGTCGCGATCGGACAGAAGATAAATGTGGCCGGCTATCCGTTTGGTATGCCGTTCACCGTGACTGAAGGTACGGTTTCTTCTCCAAGACAGCTGATTAATAACAGTTATTATATTCAGACAGATGCTGCGGTCAATCCGGGAAATAGCGGAGGTCCCATGTTCAATGAACGTGGGGAACTGATCGCCATTACCGCCAGTAAGATCACCGATGCGGATAATATGGGATTTGGTATTCCTGTGGATACACTGAAAAAGGTACTGGAGAATATAGAAAGTCTGGATCGCTCTGTTTTCAATGTGCAGTGTAATAGTTGCGATGAATTCATTTCCGAAGAAGATGAATATTGCCCTTGTTGCGGTGACAAACTGCCGGAAGAAATCTTTAAGGAGAGGGGACTGACTGATCTGGCTGTATTCTGCGAAGAAGCCATTGAGGCGATGGGTATCAATCCGGTATTGGCACGTGTGGGATACGAAGGCTGGAAATTCTATAAGGGAAGTTCGGAGATACGTATGTTTGTGTACGACCGTTCTTATCTGTTTGCCACCTCCCCGCTGAATATTCTGCCAAAGAAGAACCTGGAACCTGTGCTGACCTATTTACTTCAGACAGAGATTGCTCCTTATCGTTTCGGACTGGATGGAAATCAGATTTATCTTTCTTATCGTGTGCATATATCTGATATATTCTCCGATTATTCGGAAAATGTCAAGACGAATCTGACCCATCTGGCTTTCAAGGCAGATGATCTGGATAATTATCTGGTGGATACTTTTGGCTGTGAGTTTTCCGAATATGCTAATAAAAACGCTATCTGACCAATAACTAAACTATTTGAATATCACTCCTTTCGCTGAATTATTGAGGCGGAAGGAGTGTCTTTTTTCCTCCCTGCCGGACACTCGCAAATCTATTTTTACGAAGAATAACGAACGTTATATAGGTTTCAAAAAGCTCAAAAAAGGTAAAATGATGTTGCGATTCTCTGTTATTACTTATACTTTTGGACGATTAACAACTAAAAAACACAATAAAGTTATGAAGAAATTGATTTTTTTATTTGCATTTTGCCTTACTGTGACTAACATTTTCGCTCAAACTGACCCTAGCCAATTGAAAAAAGAAGGAAGCGACGCTTTTAATGCCAAGAACTATCCCGTAGCTTATGCTAAATTCAGTGAGTATCTGAAACAAACGAATAACCAGGATTCTGCAATCGCTTATTACTGTGGTATGGCTGCAGATGAAGTGAAAAAGTATGCAGAAGCTGTGACTTTCTTTGATATTGCTATTCAAAAGAAATTCAATATAGGTAATGCTTATGCCCGTAAAGCGCTGGCACTGGATGCTATGAAGAAGACTGACGAGTATGTTGCTACCTTGGAAGAAGGTCTGAAAGTAGACCCGGACAATAAAACAATGATTAAGAACTATGGTCTCCACTACCTGAAAGCAGGTATCGCTGCGCAGAAAGCCGGAAAAGTGGAAGAAGCAGAAGAATGCTTTAAGAAAGTGATTCCTTTGGATCATAAAACATATAAAACCAATGCTTTGTATAGCCTGGGCGTTTTATGCTATAACGACGGTGCGAATATCCTGAAAAAGGCTGCTCCTCTGGCAAACTCTGATGCAGACAAATATGCTGCAGAAAAGGAAAAGGCAGATGGCAGATTTAAAGAAGCTATAGGTTACTTGGAAGAAGCTACCAAAGTTTCTCCGGAAGATACAAAGTCTAAAACTATGCTTTCTCAAGTGCAGGCAGCTATGAAGTAAACTACCAATTCCAGATAGAAAGGGTTGCCGGGGAACATTTTGGCAACCCTTTTTTATTGCTTCTTTTTTTGAATGATCTACTTTTTGCGTACTTTTGCTTTCCCAAAAAGAAAGACTTTATGCAATTATATACAAGAGAAGAAACGATTCGGAAAATAAACCATTTAGGGCAATCCTGTCGGCCTTTTATTTTTATTATTAATTATTTGCAGGATGCATCTTATATTGAAGAAGTTGCCTCTGTTGACCCTTCTGAAGTAGTATATAACCTGAATGGGTTTACCAACCAATCTTCATCGAAGGATGTGCTTTCTTGTTTTGAAGAACCTGTCCACTGGAATTCTTATCCCGAATCTTTCGATAGTTACCGTCGGTCATTTGATATCGTTCAACGGAATATATTTGCCGGAAACAGCTTTCTGACCAATCTGACATGCCGCACGCCGATAGAGACGAACCTTAGTCTGAAAGATATTTTCTTCCGTTCAAAAGCAATGTATAAATTGTGGGTCAGGGATCAGTTCACAGTTTTCTCTCCCGAGATATTTGTCAGAATCCAACAGGGAAAAATCAGTTCTTATCCGATGAAAGGTACTCTTGATGCATCATTGCCTTCGGCTGTCCGGCAGCTGATGGATGATCCGAAAGAGGCTGCCGAACATGCTACTATCGTAGATTTGATCCGCAATGATTTAAGCATAGTGGCCGATCGGGTATCTGTGTCCCGATACAGGTATATTGATAAGTTGCAGACGAATCGCGGAACTATTCTTCAGACGAGTTCTGAAATACAGGGAACCTTGCCGGATAATTATCGGGAAAATCTGGGACACATTCTTTTCAAACTCTTGCCTGCCGGTTCTATCACCGGTGCTCCCAAGAAAAAGACGATGCAGATTATCAGTGAAGCCGAGACGTATGAGAGAGGATTCTATACGGGTGTGATGGGGTATTTCGACGGAAGTAGCCTTGATAGTGCCGTTATGATACGTTTTGTGGAGCAGGAAGGCGACAGAATGTATTTTAAGAGCGGAGGCGGAATAACCTGCCGTAGTGAAGTGGAAAGTGAATATCATGAAATGAAACAAAAAGTATATGTGCCAATTTATTGAAACGATTCGCATAGAAGACGGACAGGTTTATAATCTGTCGTATCACACAGCGCGCATGAACCGGACTCGTGCCGCCTTTTGGAAAGAAGCGGCTCCCATTGATTTGTCCGGCTTTATATCTCCTCCGTCTCTGTCCGGTATCTGGAAGTGCCGGATTGTGTACGATAAGGAAATCGAAGAGGTCGGATACACTCCTTATCAAATGAGAATGGTTTCTTCCTTGCGTCCGGTTGCTTCGGACACTATTGATTATAGTTACAAGAGTACCAATCGGGAAGAATTGAATGATCTGTTTGCCCGGAGAGGGAAGGCAGACGATATTCTGATAGTGAAAGACGGATATCTGACTGATACCTCCATTGCCAACATAGCGCTGTATGACGGACATACATGGTATACTCCGGCTCATCCCTTGCTTCAGGGGACGAAGCGTGCGGAACTGTTGGATAATCGGTTCATAGTGGAGAAAGATATCCGGCAGGCGCAATTGGGCGATTACTCCCATATCATGTTGTTCAATGCGATGATAGACTGGAAACGGCTCATCATACCTGTCAATGAAAAATATTTTATTCTATAACTAAAATTAACGGAAATATATACAGAACCGTTGAACAAAGCCTCTTTTTAATCTGTTATATTTATGTGTTTTTCATAGTATTAGATAAAGATTAATTAAAAGAGATTGTACTTCACTTGTGAAAGCTTAGAGTACATCAGAAGCAGAAGAGTCTGTTTTTTTGATAAATGTGTTAGAGCATCGGTTTTACCAGGCCGATGCTTTTTTTATGTCCTTTTGTTGCGTTTTGTAGTTTATATGAAATAAAATTTGTACGTTTGTAGGGTAATAATAGAAAATGATGAAGATGAACATACCCGTTATCTTTCAGTTTTTAAAAGATCTTTCTGCGAATAATAATCGTGAGTGGTTTAATGAGCACCGGTCAGAATATGAGGTAGCCCGTGCCGAGTTTGATAACTTTCTGGCAACAGTAATCGCCCGCATTTCTTTGTTCGATGAAACAATCCGGGGAATCCAGCCCAAAGATTGTACCTATCGTATTTATCGGGATACCCGCTTCTCTGCGGATAAGACACCCTATAAGATACATTTTGGCGGTTATATCAATGCCAAAGGCAAGAAGTCCGATCATTGCGGATACTATGTGCATCTGCAGCCTGACGGAAGTATGCTTGCCGGAGGAAGCTTGTGTTTGCCTCCCAATGTACTGAAAGCTGTCCGCCAAGCCATTTATGACAATGTGGAAGAGTATATCTCCATTGTAGAAGACCCCGAATTCAAAAAATATTTTCCTGTAGTGGGAGAGGACTTCATGAAAACAGCTCCCAAGGGATTCCCGAAAGATTTTAAATATATTGATTATCTGAAGTGCAGACAGTTTGTCTGTTCTTATCTTGTTCCCGATGATTTTTTCACTCGGGCAGACATGATGGAGCAGATAGAGAAAGCATTCCGACAGTTCAAGAGATTTGCCGATTTCATCAATTACACAATTGATGATTTTGAATAAAATAATACCTAAAAATATAAACTTAAAAATTAAACTCATATGGTAGTAGATACTTTAGAAAATCTGGAAAAATACGCGTCTTTGAATCCTTTGTTTGCACAAGCTATTGAGTTCTTGAAATCTCATGACCTCCAAGCCATGGAAATAGGCAAGACTGAACTGAAAGGAAAAGATCTGCTAGTGAATATCGCACAGACAAAGCCTAAGACTAAGGAAGAGGCGAAATTGGAAACGCATAATGAATTTATTGATATTCAGATCCCATTGTCGGGAACAGAAGTGATGGGGTATACTGCTGCCAAAGATTGTGTGCCTGCCGACGCTCCTTATAATGTCGAAAAAGATATTACTTTCTTCGAAGGACTGGCAGAGACATATGTAGCTGTGAAACCGGGAATGTTTGCCATCTTCTTCCCGCAAGACGGACATGCTCCCGGCATTACTCCTGATGGAGTGAAGAAAGTGATCGTAAAAGTAAAAGCATAAACCTAATTCAATTCTGATATGAAAGAGACACTCAACATTATCAAAAACGATCCCTGGCTGGAACCTTTCGCAGATGCCATTACCGGTCGTCACCAGTATGCACTGAACAAGGAAGCCGAGTTGACCAATAAAGGAAAACAAACTCTTTCGGACTTTGCATCAGGCTATCTTTATTTTGGTCTGCACCGTACTCCCAAAGGATGGACGTTCCGCGAATGGGCACCGAATGCTACTCATATTTATATGGTAGGTACATTCAACAACTGGGAAGAGAAAGCTGCTTATAAGCTGAAAAAACTGAAAAACGGTAATTGGGAAATCAATCTTCCGGCAGATGCCATTCATCACGGAGACTTATATAAGTTGAATGTGTATTGGGATGGCGGACAAGGTGAACGCATTCCTGCATGGGCTACACGTGTGGTGCAGGACGAGCAGACCAAGATATTCAGCGCACAAGTCTGGGCACCGGAAAAGCCATATAAATTCAAGAAAAAGACATTTAAGCCTACTACGAATCCTTTGTTGATCTATGAATGTCATATTGGAATGGCACAACAGGAGGAAAAAGTAGGCACATACAATGAATTCCGCGAAAAAACACTTCCACGCATAGCACAGGAAGGCTATAACTGTATTCAGATTATGGCCATTCAGGAGCATCCTTATTATGGTAGTTTTGGCTATCATGTATCCAGTTTCTTTGCTGCTTCCTCCCGCTTTGGTACGCCTGACGAACTGAAAGCGCTGATTGATGCTGCTCATGAGATGGGGATTGCCGTTATTATGGATATTGTCCATTCTCATGCGGTGAAAAACGAAGTGGAAGGTTTGGGCAACTTTGCCGGTGATCCGAACCAGTATTTCTATCCGGCTCCTCGTCGTGAGCATCCGGCATGGGATTCACTATGCTTTGATTATGGTAAAAATGAAGTGATCCATTTCTTATTGTCCAACTGTAAATACTGGCTGGAAGAATATAAGTTTGACGGATTCCGTTTTGACGGTGTGACGTCTATGTTGTATTATAGCCACGGGTTGGGAGAAGCATTCTGTAATTATGGAGATTACTTCAATGGTCATCAGGACGGCAATGCCATTTGCTACCTGACATTGGCGAATGAGTTGATTCATCAGGTCAATCCGAAGGCTATCTCTATTGCTGAAGAAGTTTCCGGTATGCCGGGACTTGCGGCCAAAGTAGAAGATGGCGGTTACGGATTTGATTACCGTATGGCTATGAACATCCCTGATTACTGGATCAAGACTATCAAGGAAAAGATTGATGAGGACTGGAAACCTTCCAGTATGTTCTGGGAAGTAACCAACCGTCGTCAGGATGAAAAGACGATCTCTTATGCGGAAAGTCATGATCAGGCATTGGTAGGAGACAAGACTATTATTTTCCGTCTGATTGATGCCGATATGTATTGGCATATGCAGAAAGGCGATGAGAATTATGTAGTCAATCGCGGAATCGCTTTACATAAGATGATCCGCTTGCTGACATCTTCGACGATCAATGGCGGTTATCTGAACTTTATGGGTAATGAGTTCGGGCATCCCGAATGGATCGATTTTCCGCGTGAAGGTAATGGATGGTCTTGTAAGTATGCCCGTCGTCAGTGGGATCTGGTAGATAACAAGAATCTGGCTTATCACTACATGGGGGACTTTGATGCTGAGATGCTGAAAGTGATCAAGAGTGTGAAAGATTTCCAGGCGACTCCGGTTCAGGAGATCTGGCATAATGATGGTGATCAGGTATTGGCTTATGGACGTAAGGATCTGATATTTGTATTTAACTTCAATCCGAAACAGTCTTTTGTAGATTATGGTTTCCTCGTTAGTCCGGGAGCTTATGAAGTAATCTTGAATACGGATAATGTTGCATTTGGCGGAAATGGTCTTGCAGATGATTCAGTAGTTCATTTCACGATTGCCGATCCGTTGTATAAGAAGGAAAAGAAAGAGTGGCTGAAACTCTATATTCCTGCACGTACAGCTGTTGTTTTGAGAAAGAAGAAATAACTCAAGGAATAAAAAATAAGAAAGCCCTTGCCGAGCATTTAATGTTTGGCAAGGGCTTTTTTCTATAAGAATGTTCCCGGACCGAGAATGTCGTACATATAACTGACATTGCGGGTTTTTAGCAACATTCCTTGCGGGGAATAAAAGAGCTGGTATTTGATATCTACATTATCTTGTCCTACCTTAATGACGATGATTGCCTGCCATTTAGGAAATTCCACCATGGTTACATCATTTACTACCCAACTGGCATAAGGACCGGATACAAAGGCGTTGTATACGGTAGGTGTCACCCGGTCGAGACTGACAAGGTCCGTCTGTGTCATTTGCCATTGAGCCTGCGTATTGAACCAGACGTTTTTAGTGAATCCATTCATGACAAAGTTAGCGCAATAATAGCCATCATCCTGCGACCATGCTATACCGTTGGCTTTGGGGTACATCTTTTTGAAGGCAGCCTGTATATTGCCGGGAGGTAAGATTGCGAAGGCAGATACAGACAATAATAATATGACTGCCAAAAAACTAATTTTCTTCATAAGGTTCTGGTTTAGGAAATTATTTATCTAACTAAACAGCCTTTGAGAATTTTTGTTTTCAGTTGGGGGGAATAAATCAGTAGTATCTCCATTGGGACTGACTAAAAAGTCAATAGTAGCATCAATTCCCCTCTCTTCGGGAAGGAGGGGTGCCCGTAGGGCGGGGTGGTAGGTAAAATAAGGTTGGCTCTAATTTGTTGTGAATAAAATAATTGCGTGTTTACCTACCACCTCCCCCTACGGGTACTCCTCCTTCCCGAAGGAGGAGATTTTGAGATACTACCGATTTTTTGGTTACTTCTATTCAAGATACTATTGATTTATCATTTGCCTTCATTCGGAGCAGGCATCAGAATGTAATCTTCAGAATCTTCCCGTTATAGGCCCCTACGGAAACCTCAGTGGCTTTATAAGGCAATAAACAGATTTCCTCTTTGGCATCGGTCAATAAGTCTGTAGCCTGATATTTTTCCATTTGTGGTATCTGTAAGAAATCAAACGCGTGAGAAGGTACGTTGATTGCTACATCAACCAGTTGGCTATCGAAATTGACGATGATGAACAGCAATTCATTCTTATACTTTCGCATAAAAGTATATTGCTTATGTTCGTCGAAACGCCATCCGTTTTTATTGGCGTACATCAGGTCGAAGAATACTCCTTTGGCGATGGATGTCTCTTCATTACATAGCGTCAGTACTCTTTGGTAAATGCTGTACAGGCGTTTATGCTCTTCGGTCAGCATTTTGCCGTCAAACTTACCGCCATTGCGCCAGCGACGAATAGTATCCACGCTCCAGTAATCGAATATCGTAGTCCGTCCGTCTCTTCCGCTGAAACCTTCGCTGTCCATTCCCAGTTCGCCGAACTCCTGACCAAAATAAATCATCATAGGATTGGTGTTCATACAAGCAGAAACGATCAGAGCGGGGATTCCTTTACGTGGATCTCCTGCAAAGAAATCGGAAGCGATGCGCTGTTCGTCATGGTTCTCCAGGAAGTTCAGCATTTGCTTTTCTATTCCGTTCAGACTTTGCCAGCAGTGAGTGATGGATGCAGCGGATTCGTAGCCGCAAGCTACATTGCGGAGTGTATCATATAAACCGACCTTATCATATAGATAGTCAAATTTCCCACGGAAGAGATAATTGCGGTATTCGTTGGGATTATAGACCTCGGCAATGAAAAGAATTTCCGGATGCGCTTCCTTTACTTGTGGAATAGCCCATTCCCAAAATTCTACTGGAACCATTTCCGCCATATCGCAGCGGAAACCGTCGATACCTTTTGAGGCCCAGAATAAAAGAATGTCCAGCATCTTTATCCAGGTATCCGGAGTCGGCGAGAAATGGCAAGTGCCGCCATTCAGATAATCTACTCCATAGTTCAGCTTGATGGTTTCGTACCAGTCGTTGATGTTCGGTGTAGCGTCAAAACGGTTGTTACCTGTCGCTTTGGCCGGATATTCGTGGTAAGGTTCCGCTGCACCTTCTTTCATGTCGAACTGGGCACGCAACTCGGACTGCGGTATATAGTAGAAATTATTGTACGGGCTGAAAGCGTAGTTCGGGTCATCGTTTGCTCCCAGTTCGGTAGTGCCGTCCGGTTGTGCATCCGAGTGATACTGGCGTGCTACATGGTTGGGGACAAAATCTATAATAACTTTCAGTCCGGAACGGTGAGTGCGATGTACCAGATTCTCGAACTCCCTCATTCGTTCCGGCACATCGGTTGCCAAGTCCGGATCTACATCATAATAATCCTTGATGGCGTAGGGAGAGCCCGCTTTACCTTTCACGATGGCGGGGTGGTCGGGACGTATGTTGAAGCGACGGTAATCCGTCTCCGTTGCATGCTCGATAATGCCTGTATACCAGATATGGGTAGCACCCAGTTTCCTGATTTCTCCAAGTGCCTTGAGGGTGAAGTCGGCCATTTTACCACATCCGTTGGCGGTAATGTCTCCATTGTAGACACAATGGTTGTTATTGTTTCCGAACAGGCGTGTAAACACCTGATAGATAATCATTTTATTTTCGTTGTTCATATAGAGTAGATTTTATTTCATATCATAAATGTTTTCGCGAAAAGTAAGGTATTACTTCCATATTTTCCCTTTTTCCGCCAGTGTCTGGTCAAGTAAGTCATTGGCTATCTTATAACCTTGCTCGAAGATTTCTTCCGCTTTTTCCAGTTCGGTGTTGCTATATCCATAGAGATTGTATGGCTCGATCAGCAAGTCACATTTTTCTCTTTCGGGGAAAGTATTGGCACGGAACATAAAGTGGAAGGAGCGCATGGCAATGCTTACGATATTCATTTTATAGTCTTGCGCCATGATGGGACTTACGTTGACGGCTACCACCTTGTCGCATATTCTGCGAAGGGTGGAGACCGGAAGGTTCATCATTAATCCGCCATCTACGTAATTGGTTCCGTCGATATTGACCGGAGCAAACATGACAGGCATACAGCAGGAAGCGGCCACACGTTCGGCTATGGAGCCACGGTGGAAATGAACCATACGTCCGTGGTCCAGATCGGTAGCCGTGATGATTAAGGGGATTTGCAACTCTTCCAGATTCTTGGCTTTCAGATTGGTATGGAGAAAGTCAATAAATTCACAGAGGTCAAATAGTCCTTTCTTGGGGATGACTAACTTTGTCAGGTCCTGAAACTTATGGCCGGAGAAGTATTCAATCACTTGGTGAGGTTCATTTCCGTCGGCATAAAAAACTCCGGCAAGCGCACCGGCACTTACTCCGGAGATAATGTCCGGTTTGATGTCATGCTCCAGCAGAGCCTGCATCACCCCCAAATGCGCAAATCCTTTAATAAATCCTCCGCTTAAAGCATAGCCTATCTGATATTTACGGCTATTCCAGTTATTTGTGAATACCTCCATGAGTTACTTTCTTTTTTTAGTTCGCCACGAATTTAGTGAATTTATTGAAAGTAGGAGGAATATAATGGATAGTTTTTTAGAATTGTATACAATCCTCTGAAAGCTATCCATATTTGGGGCTGATGCGGCTAGAATCCGAAATCGTCTATCTCAACTTTATGTTCTTCTGATTCTTTGAAAGGTTTCGCTTCTTTCTGCACAGGGTTTCCTTCGATGTATACGGCACGGAACGGGCGGGCAGGGCAGACGTATTCGCAGCCGCCACATCCGACGCAGATCTCTGTATTGACGTGGGGAAGAGTCAGTCCGTCTTTGTAGGGTACCATAGCAATGGCTTGCGTAGGGCAATGCTCTGAACAGGCTCCGCAACTGGTTCCGTCAGTGAGGACAATGCAATTTTCTTCTATAAAGACGACATAGCCCATCTGAGTGAGATGTTTCTGTTCTACTGTCAACGGAGGGATGGCACCGTTGGGACAGACATCGCTGCATACGGTACAGTCGAAATTACAGAATCCTTTTTCGAAACTGACCGTTGGCTGCATCACACCTCCCAGACCGTATTCCATGAAAGCGGGTTTTAGTACGTGTGACGGGCATTTGCTGACACAAAGATGGCATGATGTACAATGTTGCTGGAAACGCTTCTGGCTGACAGATCCCGGAGGAGTAATCGGATTTTCTTTTTTGTATGCCTTTTTGCCTTCCATCGTCGCAATGGACTCTTGCGCCTTCGTAAGAAGCGTGGGAGCTGCTCCGGCAGTAGCCAGTCCAGCAAGCAGAAAACGACGTTTGGAAGAATCTGCAGTAACGGAAGATGGCTCTGTTGCCGCCGCTTGTTTTTCTGTAGCGGAAGAACGTTGTTGTCCCTTTGAAGCAGGGGCGTAAACCAGCGCTTTCTGTTTGCAGGCACCGAGACAGTCGAAACAGTCTACACAGCGGCTATAGTCAATAGCGTGTTCTTTGCTGTGGATGCAGGCAGCTTTGCATTTGGTAGCGCAAAGTCCGCAACCATTACATTTTGCGGTATCGATACGGACTTTGAACAAAGAGTAACGGCTCAAAAATCCTAATACCGTACCTACCGGACAAATGGTATTACACCACGTGCGTCCGTGTTTCCATGCCAATATAAGAATGGCGACAAAGGTTAGTATCGCTATAAGAAGGGATGAAATACTTAATATCGAGGTGTCTACCTGATAAAACGTGTAGTTGTCGAATCTGGAAAATACGGATTCCAGCAGATTATTTCCCAGCATATATACCGGTTTGAAGATATGTACTACAATGCGTCCGTATGCGCTGTACGGGTCCAGCAATCCCAATACCACCGAGAAGCCGCATACGGAGGCAATTACAGTCACTCCGAGCACAGTCCATCTCAGCATATTCTTTGCAGGACTGTACCGATATCTTTTTTTCTTCTTGCCCACAGACTTTGAAATGCGTGCTATAACATCCTGCCATATTCCCATCGGACAGATGGTAGAGCAATAGATACGTCCGAACAACAGGGTTAACGCAATCAGCGCAATCAGTATGCCTATGCTGAGAGATAGCACGGCAGGGACAAACTGTATATGTGCCAACCGATGAAAACTGTTCGGCAGAATGTCTGCAAAATCGAGAAAATAAAAAGTAATCAGTGCAAAAAGGACGACTGATATTCCGATACGTATCTTTCTTAACATGGTGGTTTACATCTTAATTCGCTTGACATTCAGTTTGTCGATGTCCATCGTTCCTACTTTCAGTGCTTCTCCTTTGGCAAGGTGACCTACGGTGTCCAGCGGCATTTCGCGTACCTGATTGAAGAATTTGGCTGCGGCTGTATCTACGGCTACAATATCCGGTGAGATAAAGAGACCTTTTGCCAGCACCACGTCCGAAGCGGAACGACCTCGCGGTCCGTTGGTCTTCATGATACGGTAGGCGTCTACGACATTAAGCACTGCTTTCTTTTCCAGTGTACAGATGTCCGCAATGCATTGCTGCAAGTCATTTTGGTGGAAAAAGCCGCGGTCCCAGACGATACCCATATGGTTTTTCATGGAGATAGTCAGGTTGGCGCCTCCGTGATTCTTCAGGATAGGGACGTTAATCCATACATCACAATTCAGGATGGCTTCATGTATTTTCGCCTTCTTCATCTTTTGTCCCTTTGGCAGATCAACGGGTTTGTAGTAAGATTCCAGGTGGGCGGGCATAACTTTGGCTCCGGCTTCTTTCGCGGCCGCTTCGATACCACTGTTTTTGTAGCACTTCTGCCAATCGTCGCAGGTATGGTCGAATACGGTGACCTCTTTGGCTCCGGTGGCAAAACATTGTTTGATGATTTCCGTGATCAGTTTCGGATTCGTGTTTCCTGCCAGTTCGGGTACTTTATCCCATCCGATATTGGGCTTTACCACTACTTTCTGTCCGGGTTTGATGAATTGCTTCATACCGCCCAGCTCACTGATAGCACGACGGAACATGGCTTCCGGTTCACCGCCCATGACGGCCACCAGGTCCGGTTTGTCACCATTTGCCTTATTGATTGTCTGAGTCAGTATTTCCATCGCCTCTGAACGCTGTATAGTCATGGCGGCACCAGTAATAGCTACTGTCTTAAAAAAATCCCTTCTGTCCATCTTTCTTTTTTAGTTTAGAGTTTTGCAATTGCCTTTAACAGGGCGTATCCGCCAAACCATTGAATGAGCATACCCGGAATGCCGATACGGAAGTCTTGTACTGCGATATAGAAATCTCCCTCGATCATCCATTCAAAAGCGGTTCCTATGAGTTGATAGGAGAGTATTACCCCAAGGATGGCCAACAAAGAAACGGTTTTCACGGTACGTGCTGCAAGGGCGGAAGCACCGGCAAGCAAGGTTGATTTTATCAATATAATCGGGAGAACGGCCTCGGATGGCATGGCAAACAAGATATGATTGATGACGGGAGAAAGAACAGCTGTCAGCAGTCCTACCCGAAAACCGTACTTATAAGCGGCAATTAAGGTGAAAAAGTAAATTGGTAATAAAGTCGGTCCACCATAAGGAACGAGGTGGCACAGTTGTGGAAGTGCGATGTTGCCTGCTACGAATAACAGGGCGAACAGGTAAGTTTTCACATTGCTGTAATTCAGCGAATAGAGTTTGGCGGATGTTTCCATTTTCATTGATGACTTTAATGTTTAGATTGATGATATCTTAAAGATTAGACTATTTTCGTTCGAAAAAGTTTAATCGGTCTCATGATTTCTTGGCCGGTCAAATCATGATTGGGCTTTGATGTTTACAAAAGTAGTGCAAATTTTCAATGAAACGTATTATTTTATCGTTTTTTGTTTATTCATTGAAGTACGTGAATCGGAACGGTGGATTTCTCCTTCCGGTAACAATGAAAAAAATGTATGATTTATGAATCATCGGTGTTTGTGTTTATAATAAACTTTGTGATAGTTTTAGTAAAACGGTATCCGAGTTTATTATAAACGATGTAATCCCGTTTATGGCTTGCTATGCTGAAATTTGGCAACAAAAAAGGCTGTGACTTCCAATGGAAGTCGCAGCCTTCAGTTCATATACCGATGACTCATATCTTATTCTTTATAGGGAAATAGATATGTCTTGTTGTAATATTGTACTCGCCTTACGGACTGATCAATCTTGACTGTATGTTACCGTTCATGTGATACATTACAGCAGGTATGTTGAAAGACAGACTTCTTTTCATTGGTTGCGGTTTTATAGGTTTATTATTTCTGCATACAAATATACAACATTAAAAAGGCTTTGTCAAGTCCCGACAGTAATAACCCGTTAAACTCAGAGAAAGTATCCTGTTTAGAAATTAATATCGGATACGTTCTTCTTGCATTCTTCAAGTCTTTCCAGCGCCTCCTTGGATAACTGCGGATAATGTAAGTCCAGTTTTTCCATGCGTTCACAGATAATTTGCCCGACGGCATATCGCATGAACCACTTGTTATCTGCCGGAATCACATACCACGGGGCAATCTCTGTTGAAGTTTCTGTCAGTACATCCGAGTAGACTTTCATGTAGTCGTCCCAGTATTGCCGTTCTTTGACGTCGGCAGAAGAGAATTTCCAGTTCTTTGATTCATCGTTCAGCCTCTCCATGAATCGTTTCTTTTGTTCGGCTTTCGAAACGTTCAGGAAGAATTTGATGATGACCGTCCCGTTTTCAGTCAGATAACGTTCAAAATCATTAATCTGCCGGTAGCGGCGTTTCCAAAATTCGTTGTCTATATCTTCCGCTTTTAGTATTCCGGGTAGCTTGTTGGATAGCAGGATTTCGGGATGCACTTTGGCTATCAGTACATCTTCATATTGGGAACGGTTGAAGATTCCGATTCGTCCCCGTTCGGGGAGCGAACGATTAATTCTCCATAAGTAGTCATGATCCAGTTCTTCGGCAGAAGGTTGCTTAAAGGAGTACACCTGACACCCTTGCGGATTGATGCCGGACATTACGTGCTTGATCGTTCCGTCTTTTCCGGCAGCGTCCATCGCCTGAAAAATAACCAGAACCGAGTAGCGGTCTTGTGCATAAAGCATACTTTGCAGTTCTGACAGCTTTTCGATATTTTGGGCTAACTGTTCTTTGGCATCCTGTTTGGACATATCAGCAGTAAATGAGGGATTGAAATCGGATACATGATGTTCCTTCCCCGGTTTGGCTGTAAGCTCTTTTAAGACTTCTTTTTTCATTGTTGTATAATTAGGTTGTTATAGGTATATAACAGTTGAATAAAGAAATCAGTTCTTGCCAAATTAAGAGCGTTGAATAGTAATTCCCCAATTATGTATCAACAGATTCCACATAATTCCACACTAATTCCACAATTATATTTATATTGCCTGTTGCTTATATGCTTGATTATCAGTTGTGTGTGGTAGTGCTAAACGTTTGGCATCTGCTTTGCCATATATTAAGTACAAGAGATAATAAAAACAATAGTTCTATCATTCACACTTAAAAAATTACGATTATGAAAAAGGTATTAGTAGCAGTAGCATTGGTATTGGGATTAGGTAGTTCTGTAGCATTCGCACAGGAAGTAAGTAACACTCCGGCAGTGGAAACTCAGACACAAGCTCCACAGGATGAGTATACAAAGATTGAAGTGAAAGATTTGCCGGAAGCAGTGACACAGGCAATAGCGAAAAGCTATGAAGATGCTACCATCAAGGAAGCGTATGTTGCCGAAAAAGAAACCGGTAAGGTTTATAAAGTAATTATCACTACAAAAGACGCCCAGGAAGTAACCGTACTTCTGAATGAAAAAGGAGAAGAAGTTAAAGAGATAAAGTAAAACTTCGAAAGTAATAACTCATAGAGAGGTTCCGGTTCGTGATGAATCGGGACCTCTCGTTCTATGTATTAGGTTCTGTGTAAATATAGTCGGCAGTAATATATACGGTAACAAAGCAAGGAGGCTTACGACTTATTTTTAAGTAATTCATAATAATGTGCATCAATGAACTGGCCATTCTTGAAGCAAGCCTTACGATGTATTCCTGCTTTCTGAAATCCTGCTTTCTCCAGCACACGCATGGATGCGGCATTGTGTTCATAGACCGTAGCATATAGGCGTATTACGTCTGTATGCTGAAAATAATGTTCTATAGCTCTTTCTAAAGCAGCTGTTGCAAGGCCCTTGTTCCAGTATGTTTCCGAAATCCAGTAACCGACTTCTGCATTGAAGCGTTCGACATCCGTCCCGCGGACGAATCCGATATTACCGATTGCCTCATGATTTGCCTCGATGCAATATTCATTCTGTTCCACTTGTTCCGAAGCGTATTTAATGAAGGCATCAGCATCTGTTTCTGTATATGGAAAAGGCAGCCTGTCACGGCAGTTATCCCATATCTTCTTATTATTCAGATGCCTTGCCAAGGCTTTGGCATCAGATTCTTTCCAGGGACGAAGTATAAAATCCATATTCTTATTCTTTGTAGCTAGTATGGTTTCTTTCCCGAATCTTTCCCCATGCGTGTGTGTCAAACAGGCAACTGCTGCGCATAGTCTCATACATCACCTTAAATCTCGACATCGGAATGGTATAACTCAGTATATCAGCCTCAAAATAAGGGCGTACAGAAGGATCAAAGAATCCGATGAATGTTCTGTATCCGCCTTTACGATTCTCCAGAATCGTCTGTGTGACCACAGAACTGCATCCCGACCCGAAAGTGGAAATCACTGTATCCTCCTTATTATTATCGAAGAAAGCCCAGGTGGTCAGTCCGGATAATATATCGGGATTGGCCAGAAAAAGGATTCCTTCCAAATGATCGAACGTTTCCACTTTATCTATACGGGCAAAATGCAGATATTCCTTTTCTGCCCTTGGTACTCCCAGTTGTTCAATAAAGCTTTTTACCATTTCCGGCGTCTGCTTATATCGTTCCTTTAGAGATACGAACGTCGGCACGTGCTCGGGCATATCGGTGAATCCGGTATAAAACTTACCGCCGCCGCAACCAATTGTTTCCGCATTCAGGCTGATGGTATTACCTTCCCTGACTTTACTCATGCTTTTAAATAAGCACCCGTTCACTTTCGCCGTTTCATTTTCAAGAATGTCCGAGTACCAGAATACGATAGGCAATTCAGCATATTCGCCAAAAGCTTCCCGATAGTTTTCGATGAATTTTTTTATTTCCATAATTAGGTATTTTATCTACGTACAAAGTTAAAATAAAAAAGTAAGGAGCAAAGAATAAAGTCCGAAAATATACGTTTGGTATACGGAGCGATGAAGTTGGTCTACTATTTCTTATCCTCGTGGTATAAAGGCATATTTTTGCGTCATTCAAATTAAAAATAAGAAAGAATGAAGTATGTTATAGTGTCTATGTTTGCCTTGCTCGTGTGGGTGCCAAAAGTTATGAGGGCACAAGTAATTGTCAAAACCGGATATATCTCATCTTCCTCCTACAAAGATGAGAACGGACAGCAGACAGGAGGGAAGGGGGATCTGAAATTTGTAGAAGGAAGCGTGAATATTCCCGTGTCACAGAAACTGAATGAACGAAAACAGCCTACTATTTGGGTAGTCTCGGCAGGGGGAGGCTATACTTCCATGAATAATCAGAACCTGCAGTCTTATATCGACACAGATCAGACAATAAACCTGCAGCTGGGTGTAACCAACATTCGCCCTATCAGTAAGAAATGGATGCTGCTGACTACGGTTGGGGTAGGCGTTTATACTGCTTCCGATATAAGAATGAAGAATGTTCTGGGACAGGGAGGAGCTGTCTTTATCCGGCAGTTCAAGCCGAACCTGTCTCTTGGAGCCGGACTGGCAATAAATAATACATTTGGCTATCCGATGATTTTTCCGGCGATATACTTCGACTGGAGCACTGAGGGACGCTATCAGATCAAAGTTTCTATGATGAATGCGATGGAACTATCGGCAGGAATGAATCTGAATAAATATCTGAAACTAAGCCTGGTAGCAGAGATGAATGGCGCATTGGCACTGGTGGAAAGGGAAGGGAGAGACGCCATGTTCTCTCAGCAATACATCATTGTAGGATTACAGCCGGAACTGAATCTTAGCTCTTCTTTCGCCATAACCGCTACCGGAGGATTATCGTGCAGCCGGATTGCTTATTACACAACACGTACACTGAAGGCCTTTTTCGAAGATATGTCCAGAGATACGGACCCTTATTTCAAACCGGCTGTATATGTTTCGATGGGAATGAAGTATAAGTTCTGAAAAAGTAGTAACTTTATCGCCTTATGTCAGTGAAACGAACATTATATTCAGCATTAAAAGTCATAGGGGTATTTCTGATCATATCCTTTATGGTGTTCAGGGGAAATCTCGTCAGGGAAGTCGGCTTCGGATTTAATTTGTCGACCGGCATAAACCTGCTGATGATCTTTACGTTTATGGGATTGATCTATCTGAATACGAATGTGCTGATTCCTAAGTATCTGTTTAAAGGACGCTGGAAGGCCTATGCTGTTTACATGGGATACCTTATCGGATTTATGTCACTGTTTATGATGAGCGGTCTTTACATTCTGAAGCAGTATTATAAGATTCCTGACCAGATCGTAACTATCAACCCGGTTTTCTTTCTTTTCCTGTTGATTAATGTCATAGCATTTATACTGTATTTCCTGACTTTCTCTTTTACTCTTTTTTTCCGTCGCTGGGTGACGGACCAGCAACTGCTGAATAAATTGGAAAACAATAATCTCCAGGCTGAACTGACTCGTCTGAAAGAACAGGTTCAGCCGGACTTTCTTTCGAAAATGCTGGATGAGGCGCAACTGCTGGCCAAGAAAGATGCGGATAAGGCTTCGGCACTGATATTTAAACTGAGCAGCCTGCTTCGCTATCAACTTTATGAGAGTGCACGCGAAAAAGTCTTTTTAAGTGATGAAATCCGTTTTGTTACGGATTATCTGGATTTAGAGAAAATGTGCGATGAACGGCTTGAATATAAGATTCAGGTGGAGAATGAGGTACGATATATTCAGATTCCTCCTTTATTGTTTATGCCGATTATAGAATATGCTGTTCGTAAAGAGGTAGAAAACGAAGAGGGAACGGAGAAGCATATAGCAATTCGTTTTCAGGAAAAGGAAGAAGGGTTGCTTTTTACTTGCGTATACCGTTGTATGGAGGCTGATACACGGCAGCGTATGTCTCAGACTCCGGTACCTGCATTGGATCAGCTTCAGAAACGACTGGAGTTATTATATCCCGGACATTATTTACTGGAGAATCAGTATGATCATCAGTCGTCATGTACCACCAGCCTAAAATTGATGCAATGAAAGATACGGAAAATATATATGATTGGGGAAGAATATTGGTTGAGCGCCGATACAGGCTGATTCGTCATTTATTGCTGATGTCACTGATCGGTTTTCTGGCGTTTCAGAATGTGTATGGCAGCTTTCATAAAGAAGGTTTTCTGTATGCGTATATGGTAAGTGTATTTATATTCGCTTTTCCTATCTATATCAATATTTATCGGCTGATCCCCCGCTTTTTGGACAAACGTCGGTTCATGTCTTATTGGGCATCCTTTATGGGGATTATTGTTTTTAGTGCCTTATTGGGACTGGTTTGTTTTTATCCGCTTCACCGGCAATATGGTATCAACGAATTTAGTTTGCAGGATGGACAAACCTTTTCATTCTTGAGTATCATTCACTCGATGCTTGTACTTACGTTGATATCGGGGAGTAGTACCAGCTTTGAAATGTTCCGGCGCTGGATGGTTTCCGGCAGGAAAATATCGGAACTGGAGAATACAACGATGCAGACGGAGCTTCAACAATTAAAGAATCAGATAAATCCGCATTTCCTTTTCAATATGCTGAACAATGCAAATATATTAGTTAAGGAAGACCCTGATGAAGCATCACAGATATTGGGCAAACTGAATGATCTGCTTCGCTATCAGTTCGATGACAGTACCCGCAAGGAGGTTTTACTGAGTGCGGATATTCAGTTCCTGACCAGCTTTCTGGAGTTGGAAAAGGTGCGCCGGGATCATTTTGAATATCTGGTGTCGAAAGAAGGAGATATGGATAATGTTTGTGTGCCGCCGTTGCTGTTTATTCCATTTGTGGAGAATGCGGTGAAACACAATCCGGATAGTGATAACTTGTCTTATGTACATATCTATTTTGCGTTGCGTGGCCGTGAGCTCTCATTCCGTTGTGAGAACTCCAAACCTCCTGTTCCGGTGAAGCGGGAAGGAGGGATCGGATTGGCAAACGTGCGACGGAGACTGGATTTGTTATATGGCCCAGGATATACGTTACAGATAAAAGATTTAGCAACCACTTATAGTGTCAATTTACATTTAAGCTTATGAACTGTATTATTGTAGATGATGAACCCGTAGCCCGGAAAGGAATGAAGTCTCTGATAGAGCAGGTTTCCCAGTTAGAGTTGGCAGGCAGCTTTAATAGCGCTATTGCTGCATCCGCCTTTATGAATGAACATACAGTCGATTTGATTTTCCTGGATATTCAGATGCCCGGTATCACCGGGATAGAGTTTGCGCAAAGCATTCCTGAAAATACACTGGTCATCTTTACTACCGCCTACGCTGAATATGCGCTTGACAGCTATGAAGTGAACGCCGTAGATTATCTGATAAAGCCGATTGAACTGAGCCGTTTTCTGAAAGCGGTCAATAAGGCGGTCGCTTATCATAAACTGTTGGTTTCGGCAGAACCTGAAAAGGTGGAGAATATCCGGGAAGACTATCTCTTTATTAAATCGGAACGGAGGTTTTTCAAAATTAATTTCAGCAGCATCCTTTTTATTGAAGGACTGAAGGATTATTCCATTCTTCAGCTGGAAGATCAGCGTATTATAACTAAAATGAACCTGAAAAATATCCACGAACAATTGCCGGGCAAATTGTTCCTTCGCGTAAATAAGTCCTACATAGTCAATATTTCCCGCATTGACTCCTTTGATACGAATGACATATATATAAAGACTTATGAGATAGCACTTGGCGGGAGCTATAAGCGTTCGTTTTTTGAAGAATTCATGCCTAAGTATCAGCAAAAAGAATAAATATGGCTTCTGACTTTATTACAGACTCTCACTGGAACGCCCATACGTTAAGTTTTGGTCTTATTTCATAAAAAAGGGTATTTTGCAAAAGAAAAAGGAGAGAACATAGTGCATTATTCCCGCGAAATGCCGTTATTTGCACTCACTAAACAATAAAAGGTTTATTTCGATTTGATTATTTCACATGAATCTTCTCATTTATTGAGCATATCCATCTCTGATTAAGAACTTCCAAAGAACTTTGTTATTGAAATTATTAATTTTTTATATTTGTATTTTATGAATTTGTACATTGGAAATCTTAACTATAACGTTAAGGAATCAGACTTGAGAAACGTAATGGAAGAGTATGGAGCAGTTGCTTCAGTTAAATTAATCACAGATCGTGAAACAAGAAGATCAAAAGGCTTTGCTTTTATTGAAATGCCGGATGATGCAGAAGCAGCTAACGCTATCAAAGAATTGAACGGTGCTGAATATGTAGGTCGTCCGATGGTAGTTAAAGAGGCTTTGCCGAAGAACTAATTGACTGAATAACAATCAGTATATAAAAAGAAGGTGTGTTGGTGATCCCAACACACCTTCTTTCGTTTCTGCAAAATCCTGCCGGACTATTTCTTAAAGTCCGAAGAATTTATCTCTCTTTTTATTGTCTGCGGTTATTTTTTTCTTACCTTTGGTTCACTATCTGTATGTGTGGATGGTGTAATTGAAAAACTAAAGGTATGAAAGACAATTTGAGAATTGCCCTCACATTCTCCGGAGGGGGCTATCGTGCTGCTACTTTCCATTTGGGTGCACTATCCTATCTTCATTCTGTAAAAGTGGGTGAGTTCACATTGCTAGATCATGTGGTTGCTTTATCTACCATATCCGGTGGTACTATTACCGGCCTGCGATATATGCTGGGGTTAAGTCGCGGTGAATCAGTAACCGATATTTTTAAAGAACTATATACTTTTCTTACAGATGTGGAACTGGCGACAGTTGCCATGAATAATCTGGCATCCTATGAGAAAGGACAGTGTGCTTCTTTGATTCGTACGATGGCGGATATCTATAATAAAGAATTATTTAAGGGAGCCGTATTAGGTGATTTGATGGACCAGTTGGATGATATTCATATTTGCCATTTTGCGGCCAATGCAACGGATTTCACCAACGGGCTGGCTTTTCGTTTTCAAGTGACGGAAAAGACAGGAGCCAAACAGGAGCAGGCTACCGGTTACGGATTGATCGGAAATAATAAAATAAGAATTCCACGCGAGGTGGCACGTCATATCCGTCTGTCGGAAGTGCTGGCTTGTTCTTCTTGCTTTCCCAGCGGATTCGAACCGTTGGTCTTTCCTAAAGATTTTGTTTTGGGAGATTCGGAGGAAGTGAAGAAGTTTATCGCGAAGACAGAACCTTTTGGTATTATGGACGGCGGGATTGTCGATAATCAAGGTATCGAGCCGATTCTTTTAGCGGAACAACGGATGGAGACCAGCTTAGGCTGTAAAGACGGCAAATGTCTGGATCTGATTATTGTTTCGGATGTGGCAAGCCCGTATATGAGTGCTTACCAACCTTCCGATGTACATTTGCCGAAAGGATTGAACCGGATGACACTGAAAAAACTAACAGCATCTATCTGGGGAGTCGGCATCGGACTGACTGTTGCGACAGTACTTTCCTTGGTATTTACCTCCACTTCTTTCTTGTCCGGTGTATTGGTGGCTGTATGGGTGCTGGTTGCAGGTATTCTGATTATATATACAGTCATGAAGAAAAAGCTGATTTCTATGGCTGCAAAGTCAGTCATTCAGGACAGCATTCCGGCAGTAATGAATCTTCGCTTTGGGGATATTGCCACATTGCTGGCAAATCGGGTGAGCTCCGTATTGCTTTTGGTGTCTTCTGTCTTTATGAAGCATTTGCGCCGGATGGATTATAGAAGTATATACAGGGATGATGACTGGAAAAACAGATGTATGATGAACGGTGTATATGAGTTGAGGCCGGATGAGGCGTGGGCAAGTAAATTAAAATCAGGACAACTACCCGAATATCTGAAACCGAGTAATAAGATTCAGCAGCATTCTACGATAGCTACTGCTATGGGTACGACTCTTTGGTTTACCCAGGAAGAGAAAGAAGCAGGAGTACACGATTCTCTGATTGCTGCCGGACAATATACGATATGCTGGAACTTATTGGAATATATTGAGACGATCAAGAAAGACCCTTCCAATACGAATGAACATCATCAGCTTATTCTGGCTTGTGAGGAACAGTTGAGAAAGGATTGGGAGAAGTTCCAGAAAGACCCTCTTTGCGGATTAGCCGAGTGGAAAAACGAATAGAAACAAAAAGACATCTTAAATTTACCATATTAACAACAAACCGATAGAAGATGAATCAAGAACTTTTAATGAATCCTAACTGTCTGGTGGCTGCTTTGGAAAAGCCTGCCGCCGAGTTTACTAAGGCAGATATTATTTCTTTTATTCAGAAGAATAATATCCGTATGGTCAATTTCATGTATCCTGCTGCTGACGGGCGACTGAAAACATTGAATTTTGTAATTAATAATGCGGCTTATCTGGATGCGATCCTTACTTGTGGAGAGCGGGTGGATGGTTCCAGCCTGTTTCCTTTTATAGAGGCGGGGAGTAGCGACCTGTATGTAGTGCCTCGTTTCCGTACCGCTTTTGTCGATCCGTTTGCAGAAATACCGACACTTTCGATGCTTTGTTCTTTCTTCAATAAAGACGGTGAGCCATTGGAAAGTTCTCCGGAACATACTTTGCATAAAGCGTGTAAAGCATTTACTGATGTCACAGGTATGGAGTTTCAGGCGATGGGTGAGCTGGAATACTATGTTATTTCACCGGATACAGGAATGTTTCAGGCTACAGATCAACGCGGTTATCATGAATCTGCTCCGTATGCTAAGTTTAACGATTTCCGTACACAGTGTATGTCGTATATAGCTCAGACGGGTGGACAGATAAAATATGGCCATTCCGAGGTTGGGAATTTTACATTGGATGGCATGATTTATGAACAGAATGAAATAGAGTTCCTGCCTGTTCGTGCCGAAGATGCGGCAGATCAATTGATGATTGCCAAATGGGTGATTCGTAACTTGGGATACAGATATGGGTATAATGTGACATTCGCGCCTAAGATTACGGCTGGAAAAGCCGGGTCAGGTCTACATGTTCACATGCGTATTGTAAAGGACGGACAAAATCAGATGCTGAAAGACGGTGTATTGTCGGAAACAGCCCGTAAGGCAATCGCCGGAATGATGGAACTTGCTCCTTCTATTACAGCCTTCGGAAATACCAATCCTACTTCTTACTTCCGTTTGGTTCCTCATCAGGAAGCACCGACCAATGTTTGCTGGGGAGATCGCAACCGTTCTGTATTAGTGCGTGTGCCGTTGGGCTGGGCTGCCAAGACCGATATGTGTACTTTGGCAAATCCATTGGAAAGCGAAAGTCATTTTGATACCAGCCAGAAACAAACGGTAGAAATGCGTTCTCCGGATGGTTCGGCAGATTTGTATCAGCTGCTTGCGGGACTGGCTGTTGCCTGCCGTCATGGTTTTGAGATAGAACAGGCATTGGACATTGCAAAGAGAACGTATGTAAATGTAAACATCCATCAGAAAGAGAATGAGGATAAGCTGAAAGCATTGGCTCAATTGCCGGATAGTTGTGCGGCATCTGCCGAATGTTTGCAAAAACAACGTGCTGTCTTCGAGCAATATAATGTATTTAGTCCGGCTATGATTGACGGTATTATACGCAAGCTCCGTAGTTATGAGGACAAAACATTACGTGCCGACCTGGAAGGCAAACCGGAAGAAATGCTGGAACTGGTACATAAGTATTTTCACTGTGGATAAGCAATAAAAGCATTCTGCTTATAAAAATACTACAAATAAAAGAGGGTGCACTCACACGGTGGCACCCTCTTTTATTTAATCTTCATTGTTATCTTCTTCATCATCTACCAGGTTATTGAGTTCAAGTTCCAAGTCTACCAAGTCTTGTTCCCATAACTTTATGATATCTTTCGGTGTATCTTTGGCTGCCTTCTTGATTCTTTCCTGAGCAACAGATACTTCATGCTCTAATTGACTACGTCTGCTCATACAATTCAATATTTAATTAATAAAATTGTAAACAAACAGCCAGGAGAATAGTTCAATAGGATAAATTTAAAAATGGACGGGATGAACTATTTATAAATAAGGGCTGTTGTAGTCTAAAATCTTTTTAAATATACAATTATGCTCAATTTATTAGCCGTGTTTTTAGTCTGTTCAGGTATCGGAATTGCAGTTCACATAGCAATCGATCTGACACATCGTCCACAATCAATGAAGATAATGAATGCAGTATGGATATTAACTGCATTGTGGGGAAGTTACTTAGCTTTATGGGCTTATAATAAGTTCGGACAAGGTGCTCCCATGAAGATGGGAGGTGGTGAAATGAAAATGGATATGTCCGGTATGAAAGACATGAATATGGATATGTCGATGGGAGATATGTCTATGAAACGTCCTCATTGGCAGTCTGTGGCTTTATCGGCTTTACATTGTGGAGCAGGCTGCACATTGGCCGATATAATAGGAGAGTGGTTCACTAATTATATCCCGGTAACCGTTGCAGGAAGTCAGCTTATAGGAAACTGGGTACTTGATTTTATTTTGGCGTTGATCATCGGAGTTTATTTTCAATTCTATGCTATACGGGAGATGGAAAGGATATCGGTGGGAAAGGCACTGTCCCGTGCTTTTAAAGCAGATTTCTTTTCTCTGTTGTCTTGGCAAATCGGAATGTATGGCTGGATGGCAATCGTTTATTTTGTTTTATTTGTCAATGAGCCTTTGCCTAAAGACACATGGATATTCTGGTTTATGATGCAGCTGGCTATGCTTTTTGGATTTTTCTATGCTTATCCGATGAATGCTTTGTTAATAAAGTTAGGCGTGAAAAAGGGAATGTAAATTTCAGATATTACTTTATCATCGCGGGGATATGTTGGTACATAAAATAGAACCACACGGAGAAATAGAGTTTTAGGCTTTTATTTCTCCGTGTGGTTCTGTTTATCTTTTCAGTAACTTAGGAATATCCGAAGGTTCTTGTGCAACTCGTATACCGGCAGCTTCTAAAGCCTCTATTTTGTCTTTTGCCGAGCCGGAACCTCCCGAAACAATGGCTCCTGCGTGGCCCATCTGTTTTCCCGGAGGAGCAGACTGTCCGGCAATAAATGCTACTACAGGCTTATTTACATGACTGCGAATATATTCTGCGGCCTGTTCTTCCGCGTTTCCTCCGATTTCTCCGATTAACACAATTGCTTTCGTTTCAGGATCATTCTGGAACATTTCCAGTAGCTTAAGGAAATGCAGACCTACCACAGGATCTCCTCCGATGCCGATTGCAGTAGACTGTCCCATACCATTGGCCGTTAAGTGATACACTATTTCATAAGTGAGTGTTCCGCTACGGCTGATGACACCGACATTTCCTTTCTGAAAGACTTGTCCCGGAAGGATTCCTACCATACTTTCTCCGGGAGAAATAAGTCCCGGACAGTTGGGGCCAACCAACATTGCTCCTCTTTGTTCGGCAAACCGATATGCTTTGATGACATCCAGAGTCGGAATACCTTCTGCGATACAGACTATTAGCCGGATGCCTGCATCCGCAGCCTCCATAATGGCATCTGCTGCAAAACGGGCCGGCACAAAGATGATGGAAGTATTAGCCTGTGTCTGTTCTACAGCTTCATACATCGTATTGAAAACCGGAATGCCGTCTACTTCCGTACCTCCTTTGCCCGGAGAAGTGCCGCCAACGACATTCGTTCCATATTCATTCATCTTCTTGGCATGAAAAAGCCCGTCTCTACCGGTGATACCTTGTACAATCAAACGGGTGGATTTATCTATTAATATACTCATCGTTCCTTCAATTTTTATGTGATTTCATCTTAAGATTTGATAGCCATTAAAGCGGCTTCCTGCATAGTTGTAGCTATTTGAAAACGGCTATGGTTGCGTAAAAGATCACGTCCGATATGCTCATTGGTTCCTGTGAGCCGGACAATGACAGGTATATCGCTCTTAATTTGATCGAATGCCTGAATAAGACCGATGGCTACATCATCACAACGGGTGATTCCTCCGAAAATGTTTATCAGGACGACCTTTACTTTCTCGTCCTGTAATAGAAGTTTCATAGCTTCAACCACCTTGACAGGGTTCGAACTACCGCCAATATCAAGGAAGTTGGCAGGGTTTCCCCCATGAAGTTTTATCATATCCATTGTTGCCATAGCGAGTCCGGCGCCATTTACCATACAGCCTATATTTCCATCCATGTGAACGTAGCTGAATCCTTTGTTTTTAGCATCCGCTTCTACTTTTTCTTCTTCTGTAGGATCAAACAAACTCAGTACATCCGGATGGCGGTAAAGAGCATTATCGTCAAAAACAATTTTGGCGTCAATAGCCATCAATATGCCTTTGGCGGTAAGAGCCAATGGGTTTACTTCAACCAGTGATGCGTCATTCTCCATGAAAATATTGTAGAGTGCTTGCAGAATAGCGGCCATTCTGCCGGCTTGTTCCATGTGAGGGAAGAGCGAGAATGCGAAACGGCGTGCCAGATAATCCGGCAAACCGATGAATGGGTCAATAGCATAGCGAATGATTTTTTCCGGTGATTGCCGGGCCACTTCTTCGATATCCATACCACCGGACGCACTCATCATAAGGATGACCGAGCGTGTGTTTCTGTCAATGGTAAAGCTGACATAGTACTCTGCGGCAATATCAACCGCCTCGCTGACCAGTAGCTGATTGACAGGAAGCCCTTTAATACTCATACCCAGAATGTTTCTAGCTTCCTGATAGGTATCTTCTGTATTATCTACCAGTTTAACACCTCCGGCTTTTCCCCGTCCGCCGGTCAGCACTTGTGCTTTAATAACCACTTTGTCCGAGCCCATTCTCCTGTATGCGGCAACTGCACCGGCAGCCGTTCGACATAGGGTATGCCTTTCAACAGGGATCCCATACTTGGAGAAAATTTCTTTTGCTTGATATTCATGTATTTTCATGGTCCGCGAATTTGAATAAATGATTCCTATAATGAAAACAAATGATAGATTCAGAATGTTTGCTCGTAGAGAATACTAATGGTTTGTTTTACAGCATATTAATTGTCTCATGTTTTACTAATAAGCATAAAAAAACGTGTCGGCAAATTAGCCGACACGCTCTATCGTTGAGAAATGGTAAAGTATATCTACGGATGCTTATGCAATGCTGTGAGCGTTTACTGTACCATCTATTTTCTTGATCAAACCCTGCAATACTGCACCTGGTCCACATTCTGTAAAATCAGTAGCACCATCGGCAACCATATTCTTAACAGACTGAGTCCAACGTACGGAAGCAGTCAGCTGGGCAACCAGATTCTTTTTGATTTCTGCGGGATCAGTATGAGGAAGTGCATCCACATTCTGATATATCGGACATTTGGGAGTATGAATTTCTGTTGCGTTGATAGCAGCTTCCAGTTCAACTTTAGCCGGGTCCATCAACGGAGAGTGGAAAGCACCACCTACTTTTAATGGGAGAGCACGTTTTGCGCCGGCAGCTTTCATCAGTTCACAGGCTTTTTCGATGCCTGGTACAGAACCGGAGATTACGATTTGTCCCGGGCAGTTATAGTTGGCAGGTACGCAAACTTCACCTTCTGCATTAACAGATGCACAGATTTCTTCTACTTTTTCATCCGGTAATGCAATGATAGCGGCCATCGTAGAAGGAGTTGCTTCGCAAGCTTTCTGCATAGCCATCGCACGGGCATAAACCAGTTTCAATCCGTCTTCAAAGCTCAGGGCACCGGCAGCCACCAATGCAGAGAACTCACCAAGTGAGTGTCCGGCTGTCATTTCCGGTTTGAAATCATCGCCCATACAAAGAGCAGAGATAACAGAGTGAAGGAATACGGCAGGTTGAGTAACCTTTGTCTGACGAAGATCTTCGTCTGTACCATTGAACATGATATCTGTAATGCGATATCCGAGGATATCATTTGCTTTTTCAAACAATTCTTTTGCTAAAGCTGAGTTTTCATACAGGTCTTTACCCATTCCTACGAACTGAGCACCTTGACCGGGAAATACAAATGCTTTCATATCTTTATTATTTAATTGATTTTTAAATGCGGGTGCAAAGTTACAGATTTTTATGATACGACCGCACAAAATGTACACATTTGTGCAATGGAGTCGGGAAAATGCCACAGAGGTCCGTTGCCATGACCTATATTCAGGTTTTTGCCTGCAATGATGGCATGAGTAATGTATTCTTTAGCGTGACAGATGGAGTCTTTCATCGAGTATCCCTTTGCCAGATAGCTTGCAATAGCGGAGGAGAGGGTACACCCGGTCCCATGCAGGTTTTTACTTTCTATCTTTTTCTCTTCATATATATAATAGGTGTGATCCGGAGAATATAAGAGGTCGCACATTTGATCGCCTTCCAGATGTCCGCCTTTGATCAGGATATGGGTCTGATAACTGTCGGAGAGTTGTTTGGCAGCTTCCAGCATATCCTGTGTATTTTGGATGCTCTTGCCTGTCAGCACCTTTGCTTCATCGATATTGGGGGTGACTAATGTGACAAGCGGCAAAAGTTTTTTCTTAATCTCTTCGATGGCTTCATCTGTCATCAGCTTCCGGCCGCTGGTAGATACCATCACCGGGTCGTAAATGATGTGCTCTGGTGAATATTTCCGTATACAGTCGGCGATGACATGAACGATCTGAATATCGTTAACCATACCTATTTTTACAGCGACAGGTTGCAAGTCCTCCATGACCGCTTCGATTTGTCCGCAAACAATTTCGGGTGGTATTGCATGGACGGCGCGTACCCCTAGAGTGTTTTGCACAGTGACAGCGGTGATAGCAGATGCCGCATAGCCTCCTAATGCCGAGATTGTTTTGATATCTGCCTGAATGCCCGCTCCTCCCGAACAATCGGAACCGGCAATGGATAAAATGACGGGATGACGTTCCATTTTAGATTTTTTAATATTTATCCGGCAAAGATAGAATAAAAATGGCAAGATACAAAATGGGATATCGTTTGAAATACAATAAGTCCGTTGCCGGAGAAGACAAAGAGTGAATATGAAAAGTGCTGATAATAAAGAGTCATTCCGCTTTTTGTACTTTATACAATTACTCGTTGCCGGAACGGGTAAAATACATATTGTAATTCAGAAGATAACACTAAGTATTCATATTGTAGATTGTATGATATGTATATATATGAAAAACAATGTTTTATAGCATGTTGTTTGTTCTTGTTTGAATCATAAAGCGCCTCTATATTTGCACCGTATTAAAGAAAAGGATATGCAAAGTATACAGAAAAAAGCACCCTTGGCAAACAATCACATATCAGTAGACTGTGTAGTGATTGGTTTTGACGGAGAACAACTCAAAGTGTTACTTGTAAAACGTGCGGGCGAAGATAATGGTGAAGTGTATCACGATATGAAACTTCCCGGTAGCCTTATCTATATGGATGAAGATTTGGATGAAGCAGCACAACGTGTACTGTATGAATTGACGGGGCTCAGAAATGTAAACCTGATGCAATTCAAGGCATTCGGCTCTAAAAACAGAACCAGTAATCCAAAGGATGTACGTTGGCTGGAACGGGCTATGCAGTCAAAAGTTGAACGTATCGTGACAATTGCTTATCTGTCGATGGTGAAAATAGATCGGGCACTGGACAAGAATCTGGATGATCATCAGGCCTGTTGGATTGCCTTGAAAGATGTGATGACGTTGGCTTTCGACCATAATCTGATTATTAAAGAGGCAATGACCTATATCCGTCAGTTTGTGGAGTTCAATCCTTCCATGCTGTTTGAGTTGCTTCCACGTAAATTTACCGCTGCTCAGTTGAGGACTCTTTTTGAGTTGGTATATGACAAGCCTGTGGATGTACGCAATTTCCATAAGAAAATAGCGATGATGGAATATGTAGTTCCTTTGGAAGAAAAACAGCAGGGGGTAGCTCATCGTGCAGCACGTTATTATAAATTTGATAAGAAGATATATAATAAGGTGAGACGGTAGTAGGTAATAAGTAATAAGTGAACAGGCTGTCTGTTCAAATATATAATTCAAAATTTTAAAAATCATCATGTTTCTATTAGGTTATGATATAGGTAGCTCGTCCGTTAAAGCAAGTCTGGTCAATGCTGAAACAGGTAAATGTGTATCGTCAGCGTTTTTTCCGAAAACAGAAGCGAAAATAATCGCAGTTAATCCCGGATGGGCAGAACAAGATCCTGAGAGTTGGTGGGAAAATCTGAAGTTGTCCACGCAAGTTATTATGGCGGAGTCAGGAGTGAGTGCTGCTGAGATTAAAGCTATCGGTATTTCCTATCAAATGCACGGACTGGTATGTGTAGATAAGAATCAGCAAGTATTACGTCCTGCTATTATCTGGTGTGATTCTCGTGCGGTACCTTTTGGGCAGCAAGCATTTGAAACAATCGGAGAGGAGAGATGCCTTTCTCATTTGCTGAACTCGCCCGGTAACTTTACAGCGTCTAAACTGGCTTGGATCAAACAAAATGAACCGGCTGCCTATGAGCAGATATATAAGATCATGCTTCCAGGGGATTATATTGCCATGAAGTTAAGCGGAGATATCTGCACAACTGTTTCCGGTCTTTCGGAAGGAATGTTCTGGGACTTCAAAAATAATCGTATAGCCGATTTCCTGATGGATTACTATGGTTTCGACTCTTCACTTATTGCGGATATCAAACCGACTTTTGCAGAACAAGGGCATGTGAATGCAGTTGCTGCGAAAGAACTGGGATTGAAGGAAGGAACACCGATTACTTACCGTGCCGGTGACCAGCCAAACAATGCGCTTTCTTTGAATGTGTTTAATCCGGGGGAGATCGCTTCTACGGCAGGAACATCGGGAGTTGTCTATGGTGTGAATGGTGAAGTGAATTATGATCCTCAATCCCGTGTCAACACCTTTGCGCACGTGAATCATACGGCGGAACAGACGCGTCTGGGAGTGTTACTTTGCATCAACGGAACAGGGATTCTCAATTCATGGGTAAAAAGAAATATAGCTCCCGAAGGTATCTCGTACAATGAAATGAATGTGTTGGCTTCCAAGGCGCCGATCGGGAGCGCAGGTATCAGCATCCTGCCTTTTGGTAATGGTGCGGAACGTATGCTGAATAATAAGGAGATAGGTTGCAGCATTCGGGGGATAGACTTCAATGTACATGGCAAACATCATATTATTCGTGCTGCACAGGAAGGAATTGTATTTTCTTTTAAATACGGTATCGACATCATGGAACAAATGGGAATTCCGGTCAAAAAGATTCATGCCGGACATGCAAATATGTTCCTTAGCTCCATCTTCCGTGATACATTGGCAGGAGTGACCGGAGCTACTATCGAACTTTATGATACGGACGGTTCTGTAGGAGCAGCGAAGGGCGCGGGTATCGGTGCAGGCATTTATAAAGATCATAATGAGGCATTTGCAACTCTTGATAAACTGGATGTTATCGAACCGAATATAGCTAAACGTCAGGAATACGCTGACGCATACGCCAGATGGAAATATAATATAAATAACGATATAATAACTTTTTAAATAACAAGAATTATGGCAACAAAAGAATTTTTTCCGGGAATTGAAAAGATTAAATTTGAAGGTAAAGATAGTAAGAACCCGATGGCATTCCGTTATTACGATGCAGAGAAGGTGATTAATGGTAAAAAGATGAAGGATTGGCTGAGATTCGCAATGGCATGGTGGCACACATTGTGCGCTGAAGGTGGTGACCAGTTCGGTGGCGGAACAAAGCAATTCCCATGGAATAGTAATGCAGATGCTATACAGGCGGCAAAAGATAAGATGGATGCAGGATTTGAATTCATGCAGAAGATGGGTATCGAATACTATTGCTTCCATGATGTAGACTTGGTTTCGGAAGGTGCCAGCGTAGAAGAGTACGAAGCTAACCTGAAAGAAATCGTAGCTTATGCAAAACAGAAACAGGCAGAAACCGGTATCAAACTACTGTGGGGTACTGCTAATGTATTCGGTCATGCCCGTTATATGAATGGTGCAGCTACCAATCCTGACTTCGATGTAGTAGCTCGTGCTGCTGTTCAGATTAAGAATGCGATTGATGCAACGATTGAGCTTGGCGGAGAGAATTATGTATTCTGGGGTGGTCGTGAAGGCTATATGTCTCTTCTGAACACAGATCAGAAACGTGAAAAAGAACACCTTGCACAGATGTTGACGATTGCTCGTGACTATGCCCGTGCCCGTGGTTTCAAAGGTACTTTCCTGATCGAACCGAAACCGATGGAACCGACTAAACATCAATATGACGTAGATACGGAAACTGTAATCGGCTTCCTCAAAGCTCATGGTCTGGATAAGGATTTCAAAGTAAATATCGAAGTGAATCATGCAACTTTGGCGGGTCACACTTTCGAACACGAATTGGCTGTTGCTGTGGACAATGGTATGTTGGGCTCAATTGACGCCAATCGTGGTGACTATCAGAATGGCTGGGATACAGACCAATTCCCGATCGACAATTATGAACTGACTCAGGCTATGATGCAGATTATCCGTAATGGTGGTCTCGGTACCGGTGGTACGAACTTTGATGCTAAAACCCGTCGTAATTCTACTGATCTGGAAGATATCTTTATCGCTCACATTGCAGGTATGGACGCTATGGCCCGTGCACTCGAAAGTGCAGCGGCTCTGCTTAACGAATCTCCCTATAAGAAGATGCTGGCTGACCGTTATGCTTCATTCGATGGCGGCAAAGGTAAAGAATTTGAAGACGGCAAGCTGACTCTGGAGGATGTGGTTGCTTATGCAAAAACAAAAGGCGAACCGAAACAGACTAGCGGCAAGCAAGAACTTTATGAGGCAATTCTGAATATGTATTGCTAATTAATATTTAAAACAGGCGGTAAAGCAGCGGTAGTGCTGCTGCTTTATCGCCTGACTTTTTCTAATCCAACTACTACACTACTTTATCCACTTTTTAAAACTATGAATAATACAACGAACGAAGGAAGTAAACTCTACTTGTATTCGATTACTTCTGTTGCTATTTTGGGCGGTTTGCTCTTCGGTTATGATACGGCGGTTATATCCGGCGCGGAAAAAGGGCTCGAAGCCTTCTTTCTGTCCGCTTCCGATTTTCAGTATAATAAAGTAATGCATGGCATTACTTCTTCCAGTGCATTAATTGGCTGTGTACTTGGCGGTGCTCTGTCCGGTATCTTTGCTTCGCGTTTGGGACGTCGTAACTCATTGCGGCTTGCTGCTGTGTTATTTTTCCTCTCGGCACTCGGCTCTTATTATCCGGAAGTTCTTTTCTTCGAATACGGAAAACCGAATATGGATTTGTTGATAGCATTCAATCTGTATCGTGTTCTGGGAGGTATCGGAGTAGGACTGGCTTCAGCGGTATGTCCGATGTATATTGCTGAAATTGCTCCTTCCAATATTCGTGGAACCCTTGTTTCGTGCAACCAGTTTGCCATTATCTTTGGTATGTTGGTTGTGTACTTTGTGAATTATCTGATTATGGGTGACCATCAGAATCCGATTATTCTGAAAGATGCTGCTGGTGTACTGTCAGTAAGTGCTGAGTCCGATATGTGGACAGTTCAGGAAGGGTGGCGTTATATGTTTGGTTCGGAAGCTTTCCCGGCTGCTTTGTTTGGTATGCTTTTGTTCTTTGTACCTAAGACTCCCCGTTATCTGGTTCTTGTACAGCAGGAAGAAAAGGCTTACTCTATTTTAGAGAAAATCAATGGTAAGAATAAAGCTAAGGAAATTCTTAATGATATTAAGGCTACTGCACAGGAAAAAACAGAAAAACTCTTTACTTATGGAGTAACAGTGATTGTGATCGGTATTCTACTGTCCGTATTCCAGCAGGCGATCGGTATTAATGCAGTACTTTACTATGCTCCGCGTATTTTCGAAAATGCAGGTGCCGAAGGTGGTGGTATGATGCAGACAGTGATTATGGGTATTGTAAACATTATCTTTACGCTGGTTGCTATCTTTACGGTAGACCGCTTTGGTCGTAAACCATTGCTGATTATCGGATCTATTGGTATGGCTGTAGGAGCATTTGCAGTGGCAATGTGTGATAGTATGGCAATCAAAGGTGTTCTTCCGGTACTTTCCATCATCGTATACGCTGCTTTCTTCATGATGTCATGGGGACCGATTTGCTGGGTATTGATTTCAGAAATCTTCCCGAATACTATTCGTGGTAAAGCAGTTGCTATTGCAGTGGCTTTCCAATGGATATTCAACTACATCGTATCTTCTACTTTCCCGGCATTGTATGACTTCAGTCCGATGTTTGCGTATAGCTTATACGGAATAATCTGTGTCGCTGCCGCTATCTTTGTCTGGCGTTGGGTACCCGAGACTAAAGGGAAGACGCTGGAGGACATGAGTAAGCTCTGGAAGAAAAACAAATAAGATATATTAGGTTAGTGATTGTTTGATTAAGGAAGGTGGCCCTTTGAGATCAGTTTCTCAGAAAGGTCACCTTTTTTATGTGGAAAAAATAGTGTCACTATGTGTATGATATAGTGACACCATCCTCACTGGATAGTGACACTATTTTAAAAGTGCCTTTTTCTTGCGATGAAAGTACAATGTACGAGGATTAGCTGTACCTTTGCACTGTCTTTTTATAAAACATGTATTGTTATGGAACAACATCCAATTAAAATTAATAAAGTACAGATACGTAATCTTCAAATTGAAGACTATGCACAGTTATCCCAATCGTTTACCCGTGTTTATTCTGATGGTAGCGATGTATTTTGGACTCATGCCCAGATAAAGAAATTAATAAGTATTTTTCCGGAGGGGCAGATTGTTACAGTTGTTGACGACAAGATCGTAGGTTGTGCTCTTTCTATTATCGTTGACTATGACAAGGTAAAGAACGACCATACGTATGCACAAGTTACGGGTAAGGAAACATTCAATACTCATAATCCGGAAGGAAACATCCTGTACGGTATTGAGGTGTTTATTCATCCGGGATACCGTGGTTTACGTTTGGCTCGTCGTATGTATGAATATCGCAAGGAGCTCTGCGAAACATTGAATTTGAAAGCTATCATGTTCGGTGGTCGTATTCCGAATTATCATAAATATGCCGACAAGATGCGCCCGAAAGAATATATCGCACGGGTACGCCAGCGTGAAATTTATGATCCGGTTCTTACCTTCCAATTATCGAATGATTTCCATGTTCGCAAGGTAATGACCAATTATTTGCCGAATGATGAGGAATCCAAGCATTATGCCTGTTTGTTGCAGTGGGATAATATTTATTATCAGCCGCCTACACAGGAATATATCAACCCAAAGACGACTGTCCGTGTGGGACTGGTACAGTGGCAGATGCGTAGTTACAAGACATTGGACGACCTCTTCGAACAAGTGGAGTTTTTTGTAGATGCTGTATCAGATTATAAAAGTGATTTTGTTCTTTTTCCGGAATATTTCAACGCTCCTTTGATGTCGAAGTTTAATGATAAAGGAGAATCACAGGCTATTCGTGGATTGGCAAAGTATACCGATGAGATCAGAGACCGTTTTATAAATCTGGCAATCAGTTATAATATCAATATTATCACAGGAAGTATGCCGTATGTAAAGGAAGATGGTTTGTTGTATAATGTAGGCTTCCTTTGCAGACGTGACGGAACTTATGAGATGTATGAAAAAATGCACGTTACTCCGGATGAAATCAAGAGTTGGGGATTGAGTGGTGGCAAACTGTTGCAAACTTTCGATACAGATTGTGCGAAGGTCGGAGTGCTGATTTGTTATGATGTGGAATTTCCGGAACTTTCCCGTTTGATGGCGGATCAGGGAATGCAAATCTTATTTGTACCTTTCCTGACTGATACACAGAATGCTTACTCCCGTGTTCGTGTCTGTGCCCAGGCACGTGCGATTGAAAATGAATGCTTTGTAGTCATAGCAGGCTGTGTAGGAAATCTTCCCCGTGTTCATAATATGGATATTCAATATGCACAGTCGGGAGTATTCACTCCATGTGATTTTGCTTTTCCGACTGATGGAAAACGGGCGGAAGCCACTCCGAATACGGAAATGATTCTGGTTTCGGATGTCGATCTGGATTTATTGAATGCACTCCATACTTACGGTAGTGTGCGCAATCTGAAGGATCGTAGAAATGATGTATATGAAGTGCGGCTGAAGAAGTAAAAGGAGACTGTTTAGTTGGTTTCAAATCAAGACCCCGTTGGTTTAAAACCAACGAGGCTTTCCTTTTAAACCAAGAGGGCTTTGGTTTAAAACCAATAAAAGGAATGTTTTTTTAACCCTTTCCGGAAGTACCGCTTTCGAGGATGCTGACGATAGAAAACAGTGTGAAGCAAATAGCTCCCAATCCTACTAAAACCCGTGCCGGAATAAAATAATCAGTGTTTACGGTAGCAAGCTCGAATACAAAGGCAGCCAGAAATAGACATGTTAATGCTGTCAGTACCGGAATCATAGGGATTCGGTTAGCCAGCTTGAACTCCCGTCTCCATATCTTAGCGAGCAGAATCACCTTGCTGGAAATGCTGTAACATACCAGGCCAAGGCCAAGCATGATGTATCCGGTAGTGCCGTTTGCACTTCCAGAGTCGGCAAGGATGACGAATATGCCCCATACAAAGGAGATTGATCCCATGAGTAAAACCAGTTTCGGCCATTTGTTACGTTCTCTTTCCGAATAGTCGTTCCGGACCTGACGGGCTATGGTTGCTACTAATGCAATCAGACTGGTACAAATACATGCGAGCCCTACCATCACATGCCCTGCTACAAAATAAGCAGGATGGGAATGACTGTTGCTTAACAGGACGAACGCCCATATCCATGCGATACAGGAAATAACGATTGCGAGAAAGATCATTGCCCGTCTTTGGGCAATAGAGAACGCTCCTTCCGGCACTTCATTTCCGGTAGCTTTGGCATTGGCCGGAATCAAAGAAAATCGGGTGGAAGAGGTAGCGGCGGTGGCTACACAGGCTGTGATAAATCCTACACCGGTTATGACATGCCCTGCGACGAAGGCTGAAGTAGTGGTAGCACTATTGAAAATGCATATACCTCCGATAATTGTTATGATAGCTGCCAGATAGCCCACAACAGGTAAAACGTATTTTGTCGCTTCATTATAGGTATGTATGATTTGCCGTATTATTGTGGCTGCCGTACAGAACAGCGCAATGCATATCATACCTAGTGAAAATACAACAGGACCTGCCACCAGACGGTTTCCCGCATCACCATAACCGTAAATGAATGCTCCGTATCCGAAGCAAAAGACCGCCATCGCCAAAGGGATTGCTCTGAATAAAATACTAATACCGTAATTCATAACTTAAGTGCTTTTTATTTTCCCACTAAAACAAGGAGATATCGGTTTTGTTTAATGCAACATCCATTTATAAACGATAACTTCACATGATTCCAATTAAAAGTCCTTGCTTTTTGCTCAACTAAACAAATGTTTTTGTAAATTTGCACCCTTAAAAATGGGGATACCCCTCAAATTGTAAATAGTAAAATCGTAGATATAGCTATGGGTAAGAGATTTACTGAATATTCGCAGTTTGACCTTTCACAGGTGAACAAAGATGTGTTGAAGAAGTGGGACGAAAACCAGGTTTTCGCCAAGAGTATGACAGAACGTGATGGCTGCCCTTCGTTTGTGTTTTTCGAAGGACCTCCCTCGGCTAATGGTATGCCGGGTATTCACCATGTAATGGCTCGTACCATTAAGGACATTTTCTGTCGTTACAAAACAATGAAAGGTTACCAGGTAAAGCGTAAAGCCGGATGGGATACCCACGGACTGCCTGTGGAACTAAGTGTAGAAAAAGCATTAGGTATCACAAAAGAGGATATTGGTAAGAAAATCTCTGTAGCAGATTATAACGCTGCTTGCCGTAAGGACGTGATGAAATATACCAAGGAATGGGAAGACCTGACTCATCAGATGGGATATTGGGTGGATATGAAGCATCCTTATATCACGTATGACAATCGTTATATCGAAACATTGTGGTGGCTGCTGAAGCAACTGCATAAGAAAGGCTTGCTGTATAAAGGATACACAATCCAACCATATTCTCCGGCTGCCGGAACAGGACTGAGTTCTCATGAGCTAAACCAACCGGGCTGTTATCGTGACGTAAAGGATACGACAGCTGTTGCCCAGTTTAAGATGAAGAATCCGAAACCGGAAATGGCAGAGTGGGGAACTCCTTACTTTATTGCTTGGACAACAACTCCTTGGACATTGCCTTCAAACACAGCGCTTTGTGTAGGACCAAAGATTGATTATGTTGCAGTTCAGACATATAATGCTTATACAGGAGAACCTATAACAGTTGTTCTGGCTAAGGCTTTATTAAATACTCATTTCAATCCGAAAGCTGCTGATCTGAAACTAGAAGATTATAAGGTAGGAGATAAGCTCGTACCGTTCAAAGTAATTGCCGAATACAAAGGTGCTGACCTTATTGGTATGGAATATGAGCAACTGATTCCTTGGGTGAAACCGGTTGAAGTTTCGGAAGACGGTAGCTGGAAAGTAAGTGATAAAGGCTTCCGTGTAATCCCGGGTGATTATGTAACGACAGAAGACGGTACAGGTATCGTTCACATTGCACCGACGTTTGGTGCGGATGATGCGAACGTGGCTCGTGCGGCAGGTATACCATCACTTTTCATGATTAGCAAGAAGGGCGAAACCCGTCCGATGGTAGACCTTACCGGTAAGTTCTATGTACTGGACGAACTGGATGAGAACTTCGTGAAAGAATGTGTGGATGTAAATAAATACAAAGAATATCAGGGTGCATGGGTAAAGAATGCCTATGATCCGCAGTTTATGGTAGACGGCAAATATGATGAGAAAGCAGCACAGGCTGCCGAATCTTTGGACGTCGCTCTTTGTATGATGATGAAAGCAAACAATCAGGCTTTCAAAATCGAAAAGCATGTACACAACTACCCTCATTGCTGGCGTACAGACAAGCCGGTACTTTATTATCCGTTGGATAGCTGGTTTATCCGATCTACAGCCTGCAAGGAACGTATGATGGAGCTTAACAAGACGATCAACTGGAAACCGGAGTCTACCGGAACGGGTCGTTTCGGCAAATGGCTGGAAAATCTGAATGACTGGAACTTAAGCCGTTCCCGTTATTGGGGTACTCCACTGCCTATTTGGCGTACAGAAGATGGAACGAGCGAAATATGTATCGAATCCGTAGAAGAACTTTATAATGAAATCGAAAAATCGGTAGCTGCCGGATTTATGAAATCCAATCCGTACAAGGATAAAGGTTTTGTACCTGGTGAATATACCGAAGAAAATTATGATAAGATAGATCTTCATCGTCCGTATGTAGACGATGTCATTTTGGTATCGGAAGACGGCCAGCCGATGAAGCGCGAATCTGACCTGATTGATGTCTGGTTTGATTCCGGTGCTATGCCTTATGCGCAGATTCATTATCCATTCGAGAATAAAGATATTCTGGATAACCGTGAAGTATATCCGGCTGACTTTATCGCGGAAGGTGTGGATCAGACACGCGGATGGTTCTTTACACTGCATGCTATCGCTACTATGGTATTTGATAGTGTGTCGTATAAAGCCGTGATCTCTAATGGACTGGTGCTCGACAAGAACGGTAATAAGATGTCCAAGCGTCTTAACAATGCTGTCGATCCGTTTACTACGATTGAGAAGTATGGTTCTGATCCGTTGCGTTGGTACATGATTACTAACTCATCTCCATGGGATAATTTGAAATTCGACGTTGAAGGAATCGAAGAAGTTCGCCGTAAGTTCTTCGGTACCTTATATAATACATATTCGTTCTTTGCGCTGTATGCCAATGTAGACGGATTTGAATATAAAGAAGCAGATGTTCCGATGGCAGAACGTCCGGAAATAGACCGTTGGATTTTGTCAGTATTGAACACCTTAATCAAGGAAGTAGATACTTGCTATAATGAATATGAACCGACTAAGGCAGGACGTTTGATCTCCGACTTTGTCAATGACAATCTGTCTAACTGGTATGTTCGTCTGAACCGTAAACGTTTCTGGGGCGGTGAATTTACTCAGGATAAACTGTCTGCTTATCAGACATTGTATACTTGCCTTGAAACAGTTGCGAAGCTGATGGCGCCTATTTCTCCGTTCTATGCCGATCGTCTGTATACGGATTTGATCACTGCTACAGGACGTGATAATGTGGTTTCCATTCATTTGGCTGAATTCCCGAAGTATCAGGAAGAAATGATAGACAAGGAACTGGAAGCCCGTATGCAAATGGCACAGGACGTAACTTCTATGGTATTGGCATTGCGTCGTAAAGTGAACATCAAAGTTCGCCAGCCGCTTCAGTGTATCATGATTCCTGTAGTGGATGAAGAACAGAAAGCTCACATCGAAGCAGTGAAAGCATTGATCATGAACGAGGTGAATGTAAAAGATATCAAGTTTGTGGATGGTGATGCCGGTGTATTGGTGAAGAAGGTGAAATGTGACTTTAAGAAGTTAGGCCCGAAATTCGGCAAACAGATGAAGGCAGTGGCTGCTGCTGTAGCGGAAATGTCTCAGGAAGCGATAGCTGAACTCGAAAAGAACGGAAAGTATACATTGAATCTGGATGGCGCGGAAGCTGTGATCGAAGCTGCGGATGTCGAAATCTTCAGCGAAGACATTCCGGGATGGCTGGTTGCCAATGAAGGTAAACTGACTGTTGCTCTTGAAGTTACTGTTACCGAAGAACTGCGTCGTGAGGGTATAGCCCGCGAATTGGTGAATCGTATTCAAAATATACGTAAGTCCAGCGGTTTCGAGATTACGGACAAAATAAAGATCACAATCTCCAAAAATACGCAAACAGATGATGCGGTGAACGAATATAATACTTATATTTGTAACCAGGTTTTAGGAACATCCCTTGATTTGGCAGATGAAGTGAAAGACGGCACAGAACTTAATTTTGACGATTTCTCATTGTTTGTCAATGTGATAAAAGACTAATACTAATATTGATTAACCTTTTAAACTAGTAAAGTTATGGCAGAAAAGACTAGATATTCGGATGCGGAACTCGAGGAATTCCGTGCCATTATTATGGAGAAGTTGGAGTTGGCTCAACGTGATTACGATCAGTTGAAGATGAGCTTGATGGGATTGGATGGTAATGATACCGACGATACATCTCCTACTTATAAAGTGTTGGAAGAAGGAGCTAATACGCTTTCAAAGGAAGAAACGACACGTCTGGCACAGCGCCAGCTGAAGTTTATCCAAGGATTGCAGGCAGCTTTGGTACGTATTGAGAATAAAACGTATGGCATTTGCCGTGAGACTGGAAAGTTGATTCCGGCAGAACGCTTGCGTGCTGTTCCTCATGCTACACTCAGCATCGAGGCTAAGAACAGTGGTAAAAAATAATAGATAGCTACAAGCTACGGATGACGAGCTACAAGTAGCTGCGCAATGTTTACGCACGGCAACTTGTAGCTCGTTATGTTTAATTTATGATGAACAAATGAAGAAACTATTCACGAAGGGTAGAATTGCCCTGCTTGTTATCTTTTCCGTACTGATTATTGACCAGATCATTAAAATCTGGATTAAGACTCACATGTATTGGCATGAAAGCATACGTGTGACGGACTGGTTTTATATCTATTTCACCGAAAACAACGGTATGGCTTTCGGTATGGAAATATTTGGAAAGTTGTTTCTGACCACTTTCCGTATTGTAGCAGTAGGGCTGATAGGCTACTATCTTTATAAGATTATAAAAAAAGGCTTCAAGACCGGATATATCGTCTGTGTGGCCCTCATCCTGACCGGAGCTTTGGGGAATATTATAGACAGTGTATTCTATGGCGTCTTTTTCAATGAAAGTACTCATTCACAGATTGCCAGTTTTATGCCCGAAGGCGGTGGATATTCTACCTGGTTCTATGGCAAAGTAGTGGATATGTTCTATTTCCCGATTATCGACACAAACTGGCCCACATGGATGCCTTTCGTAGGTGGAGAACATTTTATATTCTTCAGTCCGATCTTTAACTTTGCAGATGCTGCCATCAGTTGTGGTATCATTGCTTTGCTACTTTTCTATAGCAAGTATCTGAATGAATCTTACCATTCACTGGATAAAAATAAAAAGGAAAGTTTAGGTCATGAAGAGTAGGTTTCGGTTTCATCTGTGTTGTGTTTGCATGTTGGCGCTTGCGATAGTAGGCTGTAAAGTCAAAAGACCTGACGATGTAATCTCAGAATCGAAGATGGAGAATTTGCTGTATGATTATCATCTGGCAAAGTCTATGGGAGATAATCTGCCTTATAGTGAGAATTATAAGAAGGCTTTGTATCTCGATGCCGTTTTCAAGAAATATGGTACGACAGAAGCCGTATTCGATTCGTCTTTGGTGTGGTACACACGCAACACGGAGGTATTATCGAAAATTTATGAAAAGGTGAGCAAACGCCTGAAAGCTCAGCAGAATGAAATTAATCATCTGATAGCTTTGCGTGACAATAAACCGAAGATGTCGGAATCGGGTGATAGTATTGATGTCTGGCCCTGGAAACGTCTGATACGTCTGACGGGTGAGATGATGAATGACCAGTATGCCTTTGTATTACCTGCCGATACTAATTATAAAGATCGTGATACATTAGTTTGGGAAGTACGTTATCATTTCCTCGAACCGATGCTTGCCGATTCTTTGAGAGCTGTTACGATGGCCATGCAGGTTATTTATGAAAAGGATACATTAAATCGCCTGGAAACAATCACTGATCCGGGTGTTCACCAGTTACGTTTGTATGCAGATACATTGGGTGTGATGAAGGAAATAAAAGGTTTTATCTATTACCCGGGAGTACAGGGAGAGAAAGCCGGTGCATTACTGGCTGATCGTTTTTCTTTAACCCGTTATCATTGCTCAGACTCGCTTTCTGTAGCCGAACGTGATTCGATTAATCAGCTGGAAGCTCTGAAGACAGATTCTTTAAAGAAAGTATCTGATCAAAAAGATACTAAGATTTCGAAAGACTCTTTGCGAAAAGTCGATGATCTGAAGGATAATCAACGTATATCACCGGAAGAAATGAATCGCCGTCGTACGGTGACTCCTGAAAAGAAGCCGGAACAGATTGAAGTAGAGCAACATATCCAGCAGGAGAAGATTGAGCAAAGAAGGGAACGGCAATTGAATCAGCGTAGAAATCAGCAAAGACGTCAGTCACCTTCCCGTTAATATTATGAAACGCTTTGCCGCTCATTATTTGCTTCTGCCTGATGTAGGCTTTATCAGACAACAAGTAGTAGAGATTGCTGATGAAGGATATGTACGGGATGTTTTTCCGTTGACAGAAGAAATAGAGTCTGTTGAATGGATGCCCGGGCTGATAGCATTACTCCCCGTGAATGAAATAAAAAACACTGAGATGTTCAGCAAAAACATCTCAGTGTTTCAGTTTAATTTTCCTATAGTTTCGGATCAAACTTCCCAATGTTTTAAAGAGGCTCTTGCGGCGTCTGAAAAGAGGGGAGAAGTACTGTTTCCTTATTTATTTTATCCTTTTGATTTTACTTCCATGCAGCCTGTCGCCGGAACTCGGCACAGATTACTGCGGTAGCGATAGCCACGTTGAGAGATTCCGAGGTTTCCTTTCCTTGTGGATAATTGGGGATATAAAGTTTTCGATTGATGAGTGCTTCCACTTCTTTTCCTATTCCGTTGCCTTCATTCCCCATTACAATCAGTCCGTTGGTGGATAATGGTTGTTCGTACATGTTTTCTCCATCCAAAAATGTTCCGAATACGGGAGTATCACCAAGTGAATGAATAAATTCGGGAAGAGAGGTATAATGAACCTTAACACGGGCAATTCCTCCCATAGTGGCTTGTATGGTCTTGGGATTGTATACGTCTACCGTATTCTGAGAGCAGATAATATGTTCGATACCGAACCAGTCCGCCAGTCGGATAATCGTACCCAGGTTCCCCGGGTCCTGAATATCATCCAGTGCCAGGCAAAGAGACTGGCGTGCGAACTCCGGACTTAACGTATATTGCGGTTGCTCGAAAACAGCAAGTACTTGCTGTGGCGTTTTCAGTAGACTGGCACGTGATAGTTCTTCTTGAGAGACTTCTGCAATTTCATTTGCTTGAATGTCGGGATGCGCTTGTAGCCAGGAAGAAGTCGCAGCCAGAAAACGGCAAGGGAAACGTCCTAGTAAATCGCCTGTTAATTTAGGCCCTTCGGCTAGGAATACTTGTTCTTCTTTACGTGTTTTCTTTAGTTCCAGCGAATGGATATACTTTATTTTATTTTTGCTTAGCATTATTCTTTTACTTCTTTATTTACCGCAAAGCTATAAATATATTTTTAATAAATCGGCTGTTGAACAAGTTTTTTGAAAATAATTCTTTCTCATATTAACAATATTTGTATGAATAAAAATTGATTATCTACTTAATTTTAGTAGATTTGCTTAAAATTAGTAGTTTGATATTCAGTATAAAAGATGACGATATGGAAAGATTGACACAACAAGAGGAAGAAGTGATGATTTACTTTTGGAAAATGGGACCGAGTTTTATCCGGGAGATTGTGAATGAAATGCCGGAACCAAAACCGCCATATACAAGTGTTGCCTCTGTAGTCCGTAATCTGGAGAAAAAGAAATTCTTGTCTCCTTTCAAGTTAGGGAATTCTATTCAGTATCATGTGCTGGTGAAAGAAAGCGACTATAAGCGTAGCTTTATGAATGGAGTAGTAAGTAACTATTTTACAGGTTCGTACAAAGAAATGGTTTCCTTTTTTGTCCGCGATCGTAAAATCAGCAAGAAAGAACTCGAGGATTTAATCAATATTATTGAGGATGAAGAATCATAAATCAAGATAGGCATGGAATCTTTTGCAATCTATTTGATTAAAGTAAATGTAGCTTTGATTGTATTATATGCATTCTATAAGCTCTCTTTCAGCAAGGATACATTTTTCAGGCTGAGACGGATCATGTTGCTGCTGATATGTGTGACTTCGCTGATTTATCCATTGATTGATTTTTCAGGCTGGACGGACGAGTATGCAATAGGAGAAACGATTACTACCGTTTACAATAAACTGTTACCGGAAGTGCTGGTTACTACAGCTGTACCCGTTGCTACAACTGAAGTTGAAGGGACAACCTGGCAGGCCGGTACTTGGTTATGGATTATTTATGGATTGGGAATAGGTATGTTGTTACTGCGTAATCTTTTAGAAGTTAGTAAAATACATCACTCTTTAGCCTGCTCTCAGCGCTATTCTCTGAAAGGTGTACCTGTTTATCAGTCGGAAGACGTAGGGGAGCCCTGTTCCTTCTTTCACTGGATATTCATAAATCCGATGCAATATTCGGATAAGGAAATTAATGAGATATTGATACATGAACAAACTCATGTCCGTGAGTTGCATTCATTGGATATAATACTGGTTCAACTGGTTATATTATTATGTTGGTTTAATCCGTTCTCCTGGTTGATACGCAGTGAAATACGTATGAATCATGAGTATCTGGCGGACAAGCAAGTAGTGACGTCCGGCTATGACAAGAAATCGTATCAATATCATTTGTTGGGAATTAAACATACTTCATTGGCTGCAGCAAACTTCTATAACAACTTTAGTGTATTACCCTTAAAAAAACGAATTAAAATGCTAAACAGAAAAAGAACTCATAACATCATGGTAGGTAAGTATCTGATGTTTATACCAGTGGCCGCATTATTGCTGTTATTCAGTAATTGTGCTAATAAGAAAGCGGATAAAGTCCAGTCTGATACCGAAAAAGCAGATACCATAGAGTTGACTGCTGAACCGGAGAAAACAGCAGAACCTCAAGTTGATATAACGATCACGGAGACGAAGGGTGATTCTATTTATTCAGTAGTGGAAACGATGCCGGATTTCCCTGGGGGACAGAAAGAACTACTGAGCTTTTTGAGTCGCAATATCAAGTATCCGACAAAGGCGATAGAAAGTAAAATTCAGGGTCGTGTTATTGTACAGTTTGTAGTTAACAAAGATGGCAGTATTTCTAATGCGAAAGTAGTACGTAGTGTTGATCCGGATTTGGATAAAGAAGCTCTTCGAGTCATAAATTCGATGCCCCAATGGAAGCCGGGAATGCAAAAAGGGGAGCCTGTATCTGTGAAGTATACAGTTCCTATTGTATTTAGAAATCAACAAAATTAGGAATCTTATTCGCCACGATTTATAGAAATAATTGCAAGGATACATAGTCAGTAATATATAGGTATTAGCAAAGCATACTTTGCAAATTTCTATAATTCGTGGTGAAAAGAACTTTTGTCGCATTAATTATTGTTTTGATAATTTCCCCGAACGAAAAATATGCTCTATCTTTGTCCCTATATATTTGCTTCCGCTTTTATAGAGATACTGTATGAGGAAAGGATTTCTTTACTTATTTACTTTTGCCATTATCATTCTGTCGCTCGCTTCGTGCACTGCCACTAAGTATGTGCCGGATGGCTCTTATCTGCTGGATGAAGTCAAGATTCATACAGATCAGAAAAATGTCCGTCCTTCTTCCTTACGAATGTATGTGCGACAGAACCCTAATGCCAAATGGTTCAGTTTAATCAAAACACAGCTTTATGTTTACAACCTTTCAGGACGAGACTCTACTAAATGGGGAAATAAGTTCCTGAGAAGAATCGGGGATGCTCCTGTAATCTATAGTGAGACTGAAGCGCAGCGCTCGCAAGATGAAATTACAAAGGCAATGCGCAATATGGGCTATATGGCGGCCACAGTGAAGCGTTCGACTAAAATAAAGAAGAAAAAGATCAAGCTGTATTATGAGGTGACAGCCGGCGATCCTTATATTGTCAATTCATTAAAATATGATATTCGTGATCCTAAGATTGCTGATTTTCTGAAGCAGGATTCCGCCAAAAGTCTGCTGAAAGAAGGAATGATATTTGATGTGAACGTGCTGGATGCCGAGCGTCAGCGAATTACTGACAAGTTGCTTCGGAATGGTTATTATAAGTTCAATAAGGATTATGTCGGTTATACGGCAGATACGGTTCGGGGTACTTATCAGGTAGACTTGACCTTGCATTTGCACGCCTACAGAGCGCATGTGAGCGATTCGGTGAAAGCACACCAACAATATTGGATAAATAAGATTAACTTTATTACGGATTATGATGTCCTGCAATCTTCTGCGCTGAACAGTATGGATATCAATGATTCTCTTCATTTTAAAGGGTACCCTATTTATTATAAAGATAAACTCTATTTACGCCCGAAGATGCTTACTGATAATCTTCGCTTTGCTCCGGGGGATTTGTTCGATGAACAGGATGTGCAGCAGACTTATTCCAATTTCGGACGTCTGTCCGCCTTGAAATATACCAATATCCGTTTTCTTGAAAATCAGGTAGGGGATACGGCGAAGCTTGACTGCTATGTGATGTTGACCAAGAGTAAACACAAGTCGGTAGCTTTTGAATTGGAAGGAACCAATTCAGCCGGTGATTTGGGAGCAGCAGCTTCCGTCTCTTTTCAAAACAGGAATCTCTTTCGCGGTTCGGAGACTTTTATGATCAAGTTTCGTGGTGCTTATGAAGTGATTTCCGGACTTCAGGCAGGCTATTCTAACAATAATTATACGGAATACGGGGTGGAGACAAGTATCAACTTTCCTAATTTCCTGTTTCCTTTTCTCTCTTCGGACTATAAACGGAAGATTAGGGCCACTACAGAGTTCGGATTACAGTATAATTATCAGATGCGTCCCGAATTTCTACGTACCATGGCATCGGCTTCATGGAGCTATAAGTGGACTCAACGCCAGAAAATACAACATCGTATCGATTTGATTAATATCGGTTTCCTTTATTTGCCGAGAATTTCGGAGAGGTTTAAGGATGATTTTATTAACAAAGGGCAGAGCCATATTCTTCAGTATAATTATCAGGACCGTTTGATTATTAATATGGGATATAGCTATCATTACAATAGTATTGGTGGTGCCATCATTAATAATACAATTGCTTCCAATTCATATTCCATCCGTTTTAATTTCGAATCAGCGGGAAATATCATGTATGCTTTATCCAAAGCAACGAATATCCGTAAGAATAATGATGGGGAATATGCTATTCTGGGCATTCCATATGCACAATATGTGAAAGGAGAATTTGACTTTTCTAAGAATATAAGGATAGATCATCGTAACTCGTTTGCGTTTCATATAGGTATGGGCATTGCTGTTCCTTACGGGAATGCGAAGACTATCCCGTTTGAGAAACAATACTTTTCCGGTGGTGCCAACAGTGTTCGCGGGTGGACGGTACGTGACTTGGGGCCGGGCTCTTTTGTGAGGGATGAAAATACCAATTTACTGGATCAGTCCGGTGATATCAAGCTGGATGCCAGCATTGAATATCGAAGCAAATTATTCTGGAAGTTTCAGGGAGCCATCTTTGTGGACGCCGGTAATATATGGACCATTCGTGATTATGACAATCAGCCGGGAGGAGTCTTTAAATTCGATAAATTCTATAAGCAAATAGCGGTAGCGTACGGATTAGGGCTTCGTCTGGATCTGGATTTCTTCATTCTTCGTTTTGACGGAGGTATGAAGGCGCTTAATCCTGTTTATGAAAAGGGGAAAGATCGTTATCCGATTATCCATCCTAAGTTCAGTCGTGATTTTGCTTTCCATTTTGCGGTAGGATATCCTTTCTGATCAATCATTGCTAATAAAAAAGGAGATGAAACTGGTTGTACGGTTTCATCTCCTTTTTGTTTATGGTATATGCTTTTAACGAGCGGCAAACATCAGGTTGCTCATAGTAGCCTGACGGGCAGCCATCATACCTTGAGCGTCCAATGTAACGTTCATTTTTTCGCCGTTTGGTAAGAACAGATCAGCAGTACCGTCGTTATTCATCTTTAGCAACTCAGAGCTTTCGCCGTTTGCAACTACATTCCAGGTATTAGCTTCTTTGTTGTAGATCAAATCCATAGAAGCTGTTTCGCCTTCCTTCGTAATTGAATAGCCATTTTCAAGTGTTTTAACCATATAGTTACCGTTTTCTCCTTTTACCTTCTTCACGTCGCCCACATTAGCCATCGGGTTGGAACCACTCCAGAATTCGATAGAGTTGATTACTAAGGCATCAGCAAGGTATGCTACGCCATAAACCGGAACAATGTTGAAAGCTAAAAATACAAGCTCATTTACAAATTTGTTTCCGACTCCTTGATTCCAGGAACTTAAACGGTTGAATAAGCCAAATGATCCAACACAGGAGCTGAATAATAAGCTACCACTAAGTACAACCGCTACTAATGTCAGTTTGCTTTTTTTCATGTTTACTTTACTTTTTGATTAATAAAATGTTGATAAATTCTCTTTTTAATAGATGCAAATATAACATTTTTAAATTAATCAAGGTTATTATTTCTTGTTTTTATATCATTTACGTTTGTTGTGTGCCAACTTGTTTCCAATGAAATGATCTATGGAAAATTTACCGGGTCCGGCAATGTACATTAATACAAATACTACTAAGTAGATGAATGCCAATTCTTTTACTGCAAATACGTCATTAGCATGGATGACAAAAAAGGCAACTATCATCGTAAAAATCATCGGGATCATTGCCAAGCGGTACAGAAAGCCGAAGATGAAGCCCATTGAACATACCAACTCACCAAAGATCGCCAAACCGAGGGATATGGAACTGCCCAGCCCGATCGGATCAGGAAAAGCCGTGGATAACTCCTGGAAATTGCTCCATTTCTGTATACCGTGGTTCATTAATAATATTCCGAAAATGATGCGGACTGCCAATAAAAACAAGGATACTTTTGTTGTATTTGGCTTTGTGGGGAATAAGAAATTATAAATCATAAGTCGTTCTTTTTATAAGTTTGCTTTTTATTTATATAAACATAAAAAATATTGAAATTGTTCTCTGAAAACGATAAAACATAGAAACAAAAAAAGATACCGGAAATAAAATGACTGATCAGCCGCTTTGTTTCCGGTATCTTTTGATAAGGACAGGATTTTCTTGTCTATTCTTTGTTTAGAATATAATGTTCGGCAAGTGCTCCCGTTATTTCTTGTTTGTCATCGTTTAACAGACGAACTTTGTTTTCTTCTACTTTATAATAAGATATTTCTCCACCTTCTTCTTTTAAAGTCAGGATATTACCTTCCAGTGTATAAGTTCCTTTTTCATCAAATGAACTGTCCCGGTCGATGTATACAGAGTGAAGAGTAAACGTCTTGTCAGGATTTAATGTCAGAGTTGTTTCAATGCCCGGACAGTCGGCAGCAGGAAAGACACCTTTATAGGTCCCTTCATAATCAAGCGATGTTTCGGCATTATGTATATCAGCCACTTGGGTTGCTGTACTGTCCGCACTTGTACTATTGTTTGTTTTCGCACTGTTTCCGCATGCTGCCAGAAGAAAGCAGGAACATGCCAGAATGATAACTTTTTTCATGATCGTTACTTTTAATAGTTTATCTAATTAAGTTTATAGTTCGTAAAGGTATAAATAATAAGTTGAATCCGGGCAATAAAAAGAACCGAACAACTTAATTTATGAATTTATAAACGGTCAATACTATCAGAGTACTTAGATAAACTTTATAATTGTATGTTAACATATAACTTACCATTTCTTTGAGAAGAGTTCAAGCAACTGACTTTTCTTCAATGGTTTGGCAAGAAATTCATTGCATCCTGCGTCAAGGGCGCTGATTCTGTCAGCATCAAAAGCATTGGCTGTAAGTGCAATAATAGGTATCCTATTATTAAACTCACGGATTTTGCGGGTTGCTTCCAGTCCTCCCATGACAGGCATTTTCATATCCATGAGAACAAGATCGAACTCTTCCTCACGTACTTTATTTACTGCTTCCGCTCCATTTTGAACATGGGTTAGATGGTAGCTTTTGAGAATATGTTGCACTAACGAATAGTTACTTTCATTATCTTCGGCAATTAATATCTTCAGTTCCTTCTTGTCGATTTCGTTCAAAGAAAGCTGGTGTTGCAATGGCAGTGAAATAGTTGGGTTATGTTCCTTCTGAGTGCTGATTTCACAAGGAATCCATGCCCAGAAAGTCGATCCAATACCGGGAGTGGAAGTAAATCCGACTTCTCCTCCGGCTCCTTCAATGATAGCTCTTGAGATAGCCAGTCCGAGTCCGGTGCCCTGAGCAAACTCATTGAGCTTCTGGAAACGTCCAAACACTCGTTCCTGTAATTCTTCCGGGATACCGACTCCGGAATCTTCCACATAGATCCGGATTCCTTCTCTTTCGATGCTGTATCCCATTTTTATATATCCGGATTTGGTGCATTTGACAGCGTTTGTAAGATAGTTCATCCATACTTGCTTGAGCCGGCTTCTATCCAGGAAAATCCAACAGTCCGGGCTGGAATTGTCCATTTGAAACTCAACATCCGGATTGGTAATCTTTGGCTGGATCATGGTATAAAGCTCGTTGCATACTTTGGCTAAATTGAATGTTTCTCTTTTGCGATCAAGAATTCCTGATTCAATCTTGGAAAGGTCGAGGATATCATTGATCAATCGCAATAACAACTCATTATTGGATTGGATGATGCTCATGTATTCTTCTTTTTCTGCCGGATCTTCAGAATATACCATCAGTTCGGAGAAGCCGACGATCGCGTTCAGGGGTGTACGTATTTCGTGACTCATATTGGCAAGGAAAGCCGATTTCAGGCGGTCGGAAAGTTCAGCTTTGTCTTTCAGCTCCTTTAGTTGCTGTGCCATTTTCTCCCATTTCGTATTGTTGACTTTAATACCGGTGTAGCGAATTACATTGCCTTTCTTGTCCCTTTCCACTGGTATGCCAGTAACAATGAGAGTCTGCCATTCTTTGTCCCATTTAGTTTTGGATCGGAATTTGAAGTTGAGATCTTTAGTTGTTCCTCCAATCATATAATTAATATGGTTGCGGACCTGCTCAATGTCTTCCGGGTGGGTGACATGCAGATAGTCTTCGGGTGTGATTGCATTTTCAGAATGGAAGTCATTCACGGGGTCATTAAATGCTTTGAATTGTTTGCTTTTTACTTCAAAATCCCAGTAAGACATGCCTACAGTCTTGAAGGTGAGCTGCATTTTGTAGTTTCTTTCTTCAAGTTCTTCATTCAGTTGATGAAGTTTGGAGATATTTTGTCTGAATCCGGTATATCGTACGTTGTTACCATATTCGTCTTTCTCGAATGGAACACCTATGATATTACAATATTGCCAGGATTCATCATACTTCGTTTGCATACGGCAAGTGAAGTTAATGGTGAGTTCCTTGCCTGATAGCATAGACTGTATGGCGTCATAGGATGAAGAACGGTCTTCAGGATGAATAACATCCATGTATCGTTGGATGGTCACCAGTTTATCACTGGCATAATCATTGATCGGGTCATTATAGGCTTCGAACTCTTGAGTCCGTACATCGAAATCCCAATGAATGATATTGCTGACTTTCATGGCCAGTTCACGCTTGGCGATTAATTCCTGCGTCTTCTTTACCATTTGCATTCTTTCCGTTATATCCAGTTGGGTTCCTATAATCTGCAATTTCCCAAAATGTTCGAAAGATAACCGCATCATGCTTTCATAATAGCGGTATTGCTTTTCTTCTTCATTATAGAAACGTAAGGTGATGTTTCCTTGCTGAATTTCTTTGTTGGTCAGTTGTGATAAAAGTTGTATTAAAGGTTCATGATCTTGTGGATGCAATATATTTAGAATCTGATCTAATGTCGTGTTATTTTTAGCTACAGGATCTCCATGTAATGGATTGAATGTTTTCTTATACACGTCATATACCCAAGATGACATAGAGGCCGCTTCCATTGCCATTTCCAGATTCTTTTTGCTTTCATCCGTACGAAATTCAGCTTCTTTTATGGCAGTCACATCGTTGGAAAGCAATATATGCCCGATGATTTCTCCCTCCTTGCTTCGCAGGGGAACAACCTTTGCTTCATAAATGATCGTGTTCTTATTTTGGGTAGAGAAGTATGCGTTGTCTTTTATCCGGTCAAAGTCGTATTCGAATTCCAGAACAATATCTTCGCCTCTCTGAATGCGATTTTTGAGAGTTTCGTCCATATAAGGACTATTAAAAAGATTGACGATATTAACCACAGTCGTTTTATCAGTGACTCCATACATCTGCAATGCATGTTCATTGATACTGCGCAAGATACCATTTGTGTCATAGATCTCAATACTCATTGGCAGACAAGCATAAATACTTTCTGCAAACAGAAGTTGATCTTTTGTTAAAGGGAATGTTTCTGGTTCTGAAGATGACATTACATTTTGGGTAGTAGGTTCTGTTTCACTTGGGTTCATTTGTCCTTTGTTTTTGTCTATGTATGATGCTCTGATTTGTTTGCTATTGATTAATTTATACAACTTCTTGATTGCTGCAAGAAGCTATATGTTCACAAACATACAATAAAAATATGGAATAAAGAAATTAACACTAATAAAAGTGAATGACAACTTTGCATTTGATTAATGTCAGGAAAGCATGAAAGGCATCTTTTCACTCTCAAGAAATCTATATTATATAAGGTGAAATACTAAAAGTGCTTGTCCGGGTCTGCATATTCTCGTTTTTATCTTTATCTTTGTAGGAAAATATAAAAATATGGCACAACATACTTATGATGAAGAATCGGTCCAGGAGCTGTTGGGCTGGGCGAAGAAGATGCTTGAAACGAAGAGTTACCCGACAGAAAAGTATCAGGTTAATGCATGTACTTCAATCATTGATGGTAAACTTTATCTGGAGTCTTTAATTTCGATGATTTCCAAAAATTGGGAAAATCCGACTTTTCATCCTACTATTGAACAACTGTGGGAATATAGAGAAAAGTGGGAAGGTCAAAAGGAGTAATGTAAGTTTCAGATCTCCTCAGAAAATACATAATGCACTCTGAAGCGATGTGCCCGGAGTGCATTATGCATTTTTATTAATGGATGTAAGTCTGATCTTTCGCGTCGGAGATTAAAACGGCAACCATTTTCTTTTTTTCTTCTGACTGGTATTTTCTTCTCTTTGCTGGCTGTATATATCGGCAAATGTCTTTTTCTCTTTTATCATTTCATAGATAATTCCCCAGTCGGGAATACCGCCGACATTCCGGTCGTCTATAAACAGATCGGCTTTCAGTTTTCGGGAAAAGCCCTGATGATCTCTTTCTTCTTCCGGATAGTCTTTATTGGCTGCATAAAACTCCAGTCCTCTGGCTCTGCACCATTCTATGGCTTCGTCCAAAAGTTCTCCCTCGCGTACACTCCACAAGATTAAACGGTGCTTTTCTTGTTGTAACAATTTCAGCGTTTCAACTGCAAATGGAATTTCTTCACCAATACGTGGATAACGATGCTCTACAATCGTTCCGTCAAAATCAACAGCTATAGTCATTATGATATATTTAGAATACGTAATTTAGGACAAAGATACGGACTGTAAGCTAAAAAAACGTATATTTGCGCTGAATTAACATTTTAATAAAAAAACAGAGATTACATGAACAATTCCCCTCAGCGTGCCGCCAAAGGTTTTACAAGAGCCTTTTGGGTGAGTAACACAGTCGAACTGTTTGAACGTATGGCATATTATGCTGTTTTTATCGTTCTCACTATTTATTTATCCAGTATTTTAGGTTTTAATGATTTCGAAGCAAGTATGATTTCCGGCCTTTTCTCCGGAGGATTATATCTGCTTCCTATATTTTCGGGTGCTTATGCAGATAAGATAGGTTTCCGGAAGTCGATGATTATTGCCTTTTCTTTATTATCTATCGGTTATTTGGGGCTGGGCGTATTCCCTACATTGCTCGAAGCGGCAGGGTTGGTGAGTTACGGTGCGACTACCCGGTTTAATGGTTTGCCGGACAGTTCTTCCCGGTGGATTATCGTTCCTATCCTGTTTATCCTTATGATAGGAGGTTCTTTTATCAAGTCTATTATTTCCGCATCTGTGGCTAAGGAGACAACGGAAGCGACCCGCGCCCGTGGTTATTCTATTTTTTATATGATGGTCAATGTCGGTGCTTTTACGGGTAAGACAATTATCGACCCTTTGAGAAATGTGATCGGCGAACAAGCTTATATTTACATTAACTATTTCTCCGGGGCGATGACGGTGATTGCCTTGCTGGCAGTGATCCTGCTATATAAATCGACTCATACGGCAGGTGAAGGAAAAAGTCTGCGTGAGATAGGGCAGGGCTTTATGCGGATTATGACTAACTGGCGTTTATTGATTCTCATTTTAATCGTAACAGGCTTCTGGATGGTACAACAGCAACTTTATGCCACTATGCCTAAGTACGTCATCCGTCTCGCAGGCGAAACAGCTAAACCGGGATGGATCGCGAACGTTAATCCTTTTGTGGTGGTATGTTGTGTCAGCTTTATCACTCGTTTGATGGCAAAGCGCAGTGCGATTACTTCGATGAATGTGGGTATGTTCCTAATTCCTGTTTCTGCATTGCTGATGGCTTGTGGAAACATATTGGGAAATGATATTATCTCAGGAATGAGCAATATTACTCTGATGATGGTGGCTGGTATTGTTGTACAGGCGCTTGCCGAATGTTTCATTTCGCCGCGGTATCTGGAGTATTTCTCTCTGCAGGCTCCTAAGGGAGAGGAAGGTATGTATTTAGGATTCAGTCATCTGCACTCATTCCTTTCTTCTATATTCGGTTTCGGGCTGGCTGGTATTCTGTTGACAAAATATTGTCCGGACCCTGCCTTGTTTGAAACTCGTGCGGCATGGGAGGCCGCCAGTGCGAATGCGCATTATATCTGGTATTATTTCGCTGCTATCGGGCTGATTGCCGCTATAGCTTTGCTATTATTCGCAAAAATCACCGAATCCATCGACAAAAAGAAGAAATCTTCTCGGTAATTATCTTCTTTTTTATGTATATTTGCCGTCACTTTGCTGTAAAAGTTGACGGCATTTTGCATTTTAATAAAGAAAGATAAAACATGAAAGTAAGATTTATAAGCCTGGCGAGTGGCAGCAGTGGGAACTGCTATTATCTGGGTACTGATACCTATGGAATACTGATAGATGCCGGTATCGGCATCCGTACCATCAAGAAAACACTGAAAGATTTCAATATTCTGATGGAAAGTATACGTGCCGTATTTGTAACGCACGATCATGCGGATCACATCAAGGCTGTAGGGCATTTGGGGGAAAAGATGAATATACCTGTTTACACCACGGCTCGTATTCATGAGGGGATTAATCGTAGTTATTGTATGACGGAAAAGCTCAGCACATCGGTTCGTTATCTTGAAAAGCAAGTGCCTATGATGCTCGAAGATTTCCGTATCGAATCTTTTGAAGTTCCTCATGACGGGACGGATAATGTAGGATATTGTATAGAAATAGACGGCAAAGTCTTTTCTTTCTTAACCGACTTAGGGGAAATCACTCCGACGGCGGCAGATTATATCAGCAAGGCAAACTATCTGATTCTGGAAGCGAACTATGACGAAGAAATGCTTAAAATGGGACCTTATCCCCAATATCTGAAGGAACGGATCATGAGCAGGACCGGACACATGAGCAATTCTGCTACTGCTGAATTCCTGGCAGAAAATATCACCGAGCACCTGCGTTATATCTGGTTGTGTCATCTGAGCAAAGACAATAATCATCCGGAGCTGGCATATAAAACGGTAGAATGGAAATTAAAGAACAAAGGTGTAATTGTAGGTAAAGATGTGCAACTACTTGCTTTAAAGCGAAATACGCCTTCTGAGCTTTATGTGTTCGAATAATAACGAAAAAAAGATAGTAAAAAAGCTGCATTATTGTTTGGTCAAATGAAATAAAAGACCTACTTTTGCAACCGCAAACGAGGAAATAAGCACTCTTAGCTCAGTTGGTAGAGCAACTGACTCTTAATCAGTGGGTCCAGGGTTCGAATCCCTGAGGGTGTACAAATCCAAAGTTGCAATATAAAAAAATGTTGCACTCTTAGCTCAGTTGGTAGAGCAACTGACTCTTAATCAGTGGGTCCAGGGTTCGAATCCCTGAGGGTGTACAAAGAATGAAGAAGTAACTTAGTTACTTCTTTTTTTGTTTATATGAACTGCCTTGTAAGGGATCAGTTGTAAATCTTGTGAGGACTACTCTTCAACTCAATTTGAGCCTACTCTTCGGGACTTGTTGCTCCTTAGCCCGAAAGATGCTTGCCGATTTAATCAGACCTGCCTGGTTTAATAGTCTATGCTTCGTTGATTAATCCCTTTTGTATGCTAAGTTAATGTCTTTTGAAAGCAATAAGAACAAGTTTCAGGTACGTGATCCCATCGGTTCATGTACGTGGGCTGATGGGATCACGTGCGTAGTCTGAATGTTTCACGTACGTAAAACGAGAGCATATATCCTGCAAAATGTATTAATCAAGGCTTGTTGATGTATTAAGTATACTGGCTTTAACTATTATACATGCCATCTAAAATGTCTTAGGAGGCCAAAGAAGCATCGTTTAATGCTTTAGCAAATAAAATTTTGTTGTGACTGGGGGGAGAAATAATTGATTAATAGGAATTATAGAAGGTAAAAAGGGGGTAAAATACAATTTTCGGGTCGAAAATCCAGTTCTCTGTGATAAAAAGAAAAAGAAGTTAGTTCCTGTTTAAATGTTGGTAATCAGTGTAGTAGGAGATATGGGTGATAATAGAAGGTGATAAATGAATTCATATAAATTCTATTATCACCTTATTATCACCGCTTATTGTCACCACTATTTTATTGATTACTAACTATTTAACTATAAAAGGTGACAAGTGACAATAGAATCGTATATGAAACTACAGGGAGAGGAGCGTTATTTTAAAAAAATACCGCTGTGGAGCATCGTGCCCCGACAGCGGTATTACTATTTAGTAATTCTTGTTTTAGAATTTGAAGAAGTTCTTGGCATTGTTGTAGCTGATGTCTTCGATCATCTGATTTACTCGATCCATTTCAGATACCGGAATTTCTCCGTTCTCCACATCACGTCCTACCAAATTACATAATGTACGGCGGAAGTATTCGTGGCGTGGATAGGAAAGGAATGAACGGGAGTCTGTCAGCATACCTACGAAACGGCTCAAAAGTCCAAGTACTGACAACGCGTTCATTTGTTTTTCCATACCATCTTTCTGGTCGAGGAACCACCATCCGGAACCGAACTGAATCTTGCCGGCTATCGAGCCATCCTGGAAGTTGCCCAGCATAGTGGCAATCACTTCATTGGCGCAAGGATTCAGGTTATAAAGGATTGTCTTGGTCAACTTGCCGTTAACGTTCAGGCGGTCGAGGAATTTAGACATTGCCTTGGCTGTTGTAAATTCGCCGATAGAGTCGAAGCCTGTATCGGGTCCTAACAATTTGAACATCTTCGTATTGTTGTTACGGATAGCACCGTAGTGGAACTGCTGAGTCCATCCTTTTTCCCAGTCCATTTCTCCGAAGATTACCAACATAGCAGACTTGAATTTCAGAATTTCTTCTTTAGTCAATTCAGCTCCGCCATATACCTTATTAAATATAGCTTTGATTTCTGCGTCGGTGTAATCTTCTGCATAGAACTCTTCGATACCGTGGTCGGACAAGCGGCAACCCTGTTCGGCGAAGAAGTCATGACGTTTGCGGAGAGCCGCAATCATATCGTCGAAATTGGAGATTGTCACGCCGCTTACTACAGACAGTTTTTCTACATAAGCGCGGAAGTCGGCAGGAACTTCTACTGCCATTGCCTTGTCTGGGCGCCAGGTAGGCAACATTTTGATTTCAAAACCGCTTTCGCGTGTCTGGATATGATATTCCAGAGAATCAATCGGATCGTCCGTAGTACATACTACTTCCACGTGGTAACGACGCATCATTCCGCGAGCTGAGTATTCCGGCTGAGCCAGCTTCTCGTTACACTCGTCGTAAATCTCGCGTGCAGTCTTCGGGCTTAAAATCTTGTCGATGCCGAAAGCAGTCTTCAATTCCAGGTGTGTCCAATGATACAACGGATTGCGGAAGGTATAAGGAACGGTTTCAGCCCATTTTTCGAACTTTTCCCAGTCTGTGGTATCTTTTCCTGTACAATAGCGTTCGTCTACGCCATTTGTACGCATTGCACGCCATTTGTAATGGTCGCCACCCAACCAGATTTCAGTCAGTGATTTAAACTTGTAGTCGTCAGCTACCATTTGGGGGATTAAATGACAGTGGTAGTCAATAATCGGCATTTTAGCCGCATGCTCGTGATACAACTTTTGTGCAGTTTCTGTCTGCAGCAAGAAGTTTTCATCCATGAAGTTCTTCATTGTTACTGTGTTTTTAGTATATAAAATTATTACTTTCTGCATTTATACCTATATAGTATTGATTTTAAAGCTAATAGGTGTAAATCTTTGTTTTAGTTTTATTAACCGTTATCGAACACAAAAATAGAAAATTTACTTGGAGTAACAAAATAATTCGTATATTTGCAGCGATTATTTATAATATTTAAGTTTTAGCACTATGGAGGACCAGAACTATACCATCAAAGACATTGCCCGTATGGCGGGTGTTTCCGCCGGAACGGTTGACAGAGTGCTGCACAATCGCGGCGACGTATCTCCTCAAAGCAAGGCTAAAGTACAAAAGGTATTGGATGAAATTCACTACCAGCCTAATGTATTTGCTATCGGACTGGCTGCCAAGAAGAAATATTCTTTCGTTTGTCTGATACCTTATTATATAGAGCACGACTACTGGCATTCGGTAGTGGGAGGCATCGAGCGGGCACGTCAGGAATTGCGTCCTTTCAATGTGAGTGTGGATTATCTTTGCTATCATCAGGGGAACAAGGAAAGTTATCTGGAAGTGTGTCGCAGAGTTGAAGAAAGCAATGTCGACGCTGTACTGATCGCTCCGAACTTCAGAAATGAGACATTGGCTTTGACAGACTATCTGCAAGCTAAAAAAATAGCTTATGCATTCATTGACTTCAATATGGAGGAAGCGAACGCACTGACCTATATCGGACAGGACTCTTATAAAAGCGGATACATTGCCGCCAAAATATTAATGCGCAACTATCAGGCCGGCGAGGGGCAGGAGCTGGTTTTGTTCTTGAGCAATAATAAGAACAGTCCGGCAGAAATACAGATGCAACGGCGTTTGGCAGGATTTATGAGCTTTATCACCGAAGAGTATGAAGAGTTGGTGATTCATGAAGTGGTACTGAACAAGTCTAATCAGGAAAATAATCAAAAGACATTGGATGAATTTTTCCGGCTGCATCCGAAAGCTACGTTGGGTGTCGTATTCAATTCCAGAGTTTATCAGCTGGGCGAATATCTCCGTAGTGCGGGACGTAGCATGAAGGGGCTGATAGGATATGACCTTCTGAAAGCAAACGTGGAATTGCTGAAATCCGGTGATGTGCATTATCTGATCGGACAACGCCCGGGGCTGCAGGGATATTGTGGCGTAAAAGCTCTTTGCGACCACGTCGTTTTCAAGAAATCCGTTGAACCGGTAAAGTACATGCCCATCGACATTATGATAAAGGAAAATATTGATTTTTATTTCGAATTTGTATAATATCAACTTTATAAATTACAACTAACATGAAAGCATTAAACAAAGAAACAGCTCCTAAAGTACAACGTCCGGAGCGCATTATCCAATTTGGCGAAGGTAACTTTTTACGTGCATTTGTAGATTGGATTATTTACAACATGAACCAGAAGACTGACTTCAACAGCAGTGTGGTAGTGGTTCAACCGATTGATAAAGGTATGGTCGATATGCTGAATGCACAAGATGATTTGTACCATGTCAACCTTCAAGGATTGGATAAAGGAGAAGTGGTTAACAGCTTGACAATGATTGATGTAATCAGTCGCGCATTGAATCCTTATACGCAGAATGACGAGTTTATGAAGCTGGCTGAACAACCGGAAATGCGCTTTGTTATCTCGAACACTACAGAAGCCGGAATCGCCTTTGATCCGACTTGCAAACTGGAAGATGCTCCCGCTTCATCTTATCCGGGCAAGCTGACTCAATTGCTGTATCATCGTTTTAAAACATTCAACGGTGACAAGACGAAAGGTCTGATCATTTTCCCTTGCGAACTGATCTTCCTGAATGGCCACAAGCTGAAAGAAACGATTTATCAGTATATCGACCTGTGGAATCTTGGCAATGAATTCAAGACTTGGTTTGAGGAAGCTTGCGGAGTATATGCGACATTGGTAGACCGTATCGTTCCGGGATTTCCTCGCAAGGATATTGCTGCTATCAAGGAAAAGATACAGTACGATGATAACCTTGTTGTGCAGGCTGAAATCTTCCACCTGTGGGTAATTGAAGCTCCGCAGGAAGTGGCAAAAGAATTCCCGGCTGATAAGGCAGGGCTGAATGTATTGTTTGTTCCGTCGGAAGCTCCTTATCACGAACGCAAAGTAACTTTGCTCAATGGTCCTCACACGGTTCTTTCTCCGGTAGCATACTTGTCGGGTGTGAATATCGTGCGTGATGCTTGCCAACATGAGGTAATCGGCAAGTATATTCATAAAGTGATGTTTGATGAATTGATGGAGACATTGAATCTTCCGAAAGAGGAACTGAAGAAGTTTGCAGAGGATGTATTGGAACGTTTCAACAATCCATTCGTCGATCATGCGGTAACAAGCATTATGCTTAACTCATTCCCGAAATATGAAACTCGTGATCTTCCGGGATTGAAGACTTATCTGGAACGTAAAGGGGAACTGCCGAAAGGACTGGTACTCGGATTGGCTGCTATTATCACTTATTATAAAGGTGGTGTACGTGCAGACGGGGCTGAAATTGTACCGAACGATGCTCCTGAAATCATGAACTTGCTGAAAGAGCTTTGGGCTACCGGTTGCACGAAGAAGGTTACCGAAGGTGTACTGGCAGCAGAGTTTATCTGGGGCGAAGATTTGAATAAGATTCCGGGACTGGCAGCAGCTGTAAAGGCTGATCTGGATTCTATTCAGGAGAAAGGTATGCTTGAAACGGTAAAGGGTATCCTTTAAGTAAGTAATATCATATAAAAACAGCGTCACTGTTCGTTGTGAATGGTGACGCTGTTTTTATGTGTATATATGATATCAAAGATAGTTCTGATAGAAAGGAGAAAAACAGTTTTCTTTCTATTCAGCTTCAGCTGTATGAAGAATGAATGTGGTAGCTCCGATAGTTACGATTGCTCCGTCTTCCATGCGGACGCGGTCTTTATCTCCCAGAATCTCATTCATGAGAAAGGTACCTGTGAGGCTGGGGGCGTCCCGTAATGTGTAGACAAGCTTTCCCTGTTTGTTACGCTTCACATTAATGATGCAGTGGCGTCTGTCCATACTCATGTCACCGCTTTCGATCGGAGTATTGATAACGGTACCCACGCAACGACGGCCTATCACATTATCACCTTCTTGCAACGGAAGTACTTGTTTGAAACCAAACACGTTTTCAATAACCGTAATATAACCGAATTCTTCTTTATGAACCTCCGCTTCTTCTTCCAGGTTCTCTTCCTTTCTAAGGGCTTTTACTTTGCTTTTTCCGAGACGGATGCTGAATTGTTTGCCACAATGTTCGCATTCGAATACAAGCGATTGACCTTCGCTGTATTTGGTTTCATCAAAAAAAAGGTAATTCTCACATTTAGGACAAAGAACTCGTTTCATGTTTCAAAAGGGGATTTATTTTGCCAGTAACCAGGCATTCTTATAAGTTTCGTTTTTTCTAAGCTCCAGTAGTTGTTTGGTAGCTTCTTCGCGATTTCCGAATGAACGGATGCTGACACGTACTTTGCCATCGCTGTTCAAGGCTTTCGCTTCGGCAAATCCTTTTGCCTTTAATTGTTCTGCCATTGCTTCAGCATCTTTCAGACCGATTCCTCCTGCTACGATAATGTGAAAGGGATGATTGGCCTGTGGCTGAACTGCGGGTGCAACCGGAGTTGTCACTGCGGTCGTAGTCGGTATTGTTGCTGTCGGTGCGGCCGGTGTTGTTTCCTGCTTGGCAACCTTGACTTCTTTGACAGCGATAGGTCTTGAAGTTCTGGCTTTATCAGCGGTAACTTTCTTCGTCTGACCAGTCGCATTCTTTTGATTATGCTTTGTTTCTACAGAAACAGGAGTGACTGCAACCGATTGTTTTTCTATTTGCTCAAAAAGCTCGGCAGGCAGCAACTGGGCATAATTGTTCTTCTCGACATACGTATTTTCTACAGGAGTAGAGAATGCGAAGAACATAACGATAACGGCAATCATTGCCGCAGCATTACGAAGAAGGGTACGGCTGATGCTGATTTCATACGTTTTCTTTTCTTTCGTCAGACTGGCAGGTACCAGTATTCTTTCTTTTCGCTGCAACGCAGAGAGCTCACGCATCTCAAAAGAATCCAATCCATATAATGAAGGAGTCGTTATCTTATGATCATAAGGAGTGAATTCGTAGTTCCCGTAAATGTTATAACGGATTTCACCCACGTTTTCCAAATCGGCTTTACCTTCTTCATGAAGAATCTCGACGAAGGCGTTCACTTCTTTCTCCACCATACGGGTAGCATCGGCAAAACTGGTGTCATGCGCAGACATATAGGACTGTACCAACACGCCGTCATTCAGTTTAAGCTGAGAATTGAAACCGATGATACGGGTAGGAGGTAAAAAAAGATTTTCTTCTTTTACATAGGTTGCGGGAGCGTAGTGTGCTACGAATCCGCCAAAATTAGGAACGATTACGCAATCGTTCTCTAACAACAGAGCCTCTATGTGTTGTGCTAATTCAATCATAGTGCAAAATTAAGAGATTAATTGAATATATCCCAGAAAACTTCGAAAAAATCACTACTTTTGCATCGTTTTACTTATTACTACTAACGATGAACTATATACAGACAGAAATAGATGGGGTGTGGCTGATAGAACCCAATGTTTATTCTGATGAACGGGGCTACTTTATGGAAGCCTTTAAGAAAGAGGAGTTTGAAGCGAAGATCGGTCCGGTAGACTTTGTGCAGGATAATGAATCGAAATCGTCCTTTGGCGTATTGCGGGGACTGCACTATCAGAAGGGTGAATACAGCCAGGCAAAGTTAGTTCGCGTTCTGAAAGGAAAGGTGCTGGATGTTGCTGTCGATTTGCGCCGGTCGTCACCGACTTTTGGAAAACATGTCAGCGCATTGCTCAGTGAAGAAAATAAAAGGCAGTTTTTTATTCCCCGTGGTTTTGCTCATGGCTTTGTGGTGTTGAGCGAAGAAGCTGTGTTCATGTATAAGGTAGACAATAAATATGCTCCGCAAGCGGAAGCGTCTATAGTATATAATGATGAAACGTTAGGCATCGACTGGATGCTTGGGGAGTCGCAGATGCTTTTGTCGCCCAAGGATAAAGAGGGCATGGCTTTCAGAGATGCTGTATATTTTGAATAAACTCTAACAAACGATAGATATGAAAATAGCGATTGTCGGAACCGGTTATGTTGGTTTGGTAACTGGAACATGTTTTGCTGAAATTGGCGTAAATGTAACTTGTGTAGATACGAATAGCGAGAAAATAGAATCTTTGCAGAAAGGAATGATTCCGATCTATGAGAATGGATTGGAAGAAATGGTACTTCGCAATGTCAAGGCAAAAAGACTGAAATTCACGACTTCGCTTGAGAGTTGCCTGGACGATGTTGAGGTTATATTTAGTGCTGTCGGTACGCCTCCGGACGAAGATGGCAGTGCTGATTTGAGTTATGTGCTGGAAGTTGCCCGCACCATCGGTCGTAATATGAATCAATATAAATTGGTAGTGACGAAGAGCACGGTTCCTGTAGGTACTGCGCGCAGAGTTCGTGCCGCTATACAGGAAGAACTGGATAAAAGAGGAGTGAACATTGAGTTTGATGTGGCTTCCAATCCGGAATTTCTGAAAGAGGGCAATGCTATCAGCGACTTTATGAGTCCGGACCGTGTAGTGGTAGGAGTGGAGTCTGTTCGTGCGGAGAAACTGATGTCGAAACTCTATAAGCCGTTTTTATTGAATAACTTCCGTGTTATTTTCATGGATATCCCATCGGCTGAAATGACGAAATATGCGGCTAACTCTATGTTGGCAACCCGTATCAGCTTTATGAATGACATCGCGAACTTGTGTGAACTGGTAGGTGCCGACGTAAATATGGTACGTAGCGGTATCGGTTCTGATACTCGTATCGGACGCAAGTTCCTATACCCAGGTATCGGATATGGTGGCTCTTGTTTTCCTAAAGATGTGAAAGCATTGATCAAGACTGCCGAGCAAAACGGGTATACTATGCGTGTACTTCGTGCGGTGGAAGATGTGAATGAGGCGCAGAAAGGAGTCTTGTTTGAAAAACTGATGAAGCAGTTTAATGGTGATTTGAGAGGTAAGACCATCGCCTTGTGGGGATTGGCTTTTAAACCGGAAACGGATGATATGCGTGAGGCTCCGGGATTGGTATTGATCGATAAACTTCTGAAAGCAGGTTGTCAGATACGCGCATACGATCCGGCTGCAATGAATGAGTGTAAACGTCGTATCGGTGATGTTATTTATTACGCCCGCGATATGTATGATGCGGTACTTGATGCTGATGTCCTGATGTTAATTACCGAATGGAAAGAATTCCGTCTGCCTTCATGGGCTGTCATCAAAAAGACTATGAATCAGCAAATTGTGTTGGATGGACGCAATATCTATGATAAAAAAGAAATGGAAGAGCTCGGATTTATTTATTCATGCATTGGTAAATAAGATAATTAGAGTATCTTTATACACAAAATTTAGACAAATGACGAAATATGTAGCGATATCGTTAGTAGCGATCTTGCTCGCAGCATGTAACAGCAGTAAGAATCCGCACTCTTCCTCCGGACAAGAGGAGGATTTGAGTGCGAAAGAACTGCTGCAAGGAATCTGGCTGGATGATGAGACTGAGAGCCCGTTGATGCGTATAGAAGGGGATACCATCTATTATGCAGATTCGCAGAGCGCTCCTATTACATTCAAAATCATACGGGATACTCTTTATACTTATGGCAATGATACTACCTATTATAAGATAGATAAGCAGGGGGAGCATATTTTCTGGTTTCATTCGATTGCAGATAATATGATCAGATTGCATAAATCTGAAGATCCTAATGATTCGTTATCTTTTGTCGGTCAGGAAATGATTATTCCCACCTATACGGAAGTAACGAAGCGCGATAGTATTGTGAACTATAATGGTAGCCGCTATCGTGCTTATGTGTATATCAATCCATCCAAAATGAGGGTGATCAAGACGATATATACTGAAGACGGTATTAGTATGGATAATGTGTACTATGATAATGTGATGCACATTTGTGTGTATGAAGGCAAGAAGAGCCTGTTTGCCAGTGATATTACCAAGCAGATGTTTGAAAGTGTGGTTCCTGCGGATTTCCTGGTGCAGGCAATTTTATCTGATACTAAATTTGTAAAGGTAGACCGGAATGGTTTCCATTATCAGGCTGTTTTATCCATTCCGGAAAGTTCTATTTACAGTATAGCAAATTTGACTGTCAGTTTTAGCGGCAAGTTGACTATTACTCCGACGAAATAGCCAAATGTTTTTTAGTTTCTTGCAGGAGAAGAGGGGCGGTTATTGCCTTTTTTTCCATTGTTGTTATTCCTTTTTCCTCCGAAGCTTCTTCTTTTAGAACTGTCACCTCTCTTATTGTTGTAAGAGCGGGGCTTGTATTCCGGTGCTTCTCCTAATTCGGCGGGAACGGGAATTTTATATATTTCTTTTTCAAGAAAGTTCTCGATGGATTTGAAGTTGCTCTGTTCTTTCTCGCTGATAAAGGTGAGTGCTACTCCGTCATTGTTGGCACGTGCTGTACGTCCGATACGGTGCACATAATCCTCGCTGTCATGGGGGACATCAAAGTTGATAACCAATCGGATGTCGTCAATATCGATACCACGGGCAACGATATCCGTAGCAACCAGAATATTGATTCTTCCGGCTTTAAATTCGTGCATGACCACTTCACGTTGTGCCTGTTCAAGATCCGAATGCATTTCTCCTACATTCAGTTTCATCATTTTCAGAGCCTTTGTTACTTCTTTAACCTTGATTTTGGAGGAAGCGAAAATAATCACACGTTCGGGTACTTCGTCAGTAAAAAGGCTGCGTATGATACCTAGCTTCTGATTCTCGTAACATACATAAGCTGCCTGAATGATTTTATCTGCCGGTCTTGAAACGGCAAGTTTGATTTCCGCCGGATTATTCAGAATTGTTTTTGCCAGTTGCTGTATTTTGGCAGGCATAGTTGCCGAGAACATGATTGTCTGTCGTTCTTTCGGCAAATATTTCACGATTTGCATGATATCTTCGTAGAATCCCATATCAAGCATACGGTCTGCTTCGTCCAGTATAAAATAAGAAACCTTGGAAAGATCTACGTATCCAAGGCTTAAATGGGCTATCAGCCGTCCGGGAGTAGCTATTACTACATCTGCACCTAACGTAAGTCCCTTCTTCTGTTGTTCGAAAAGGATTCCGTCATTTCCACCGTATACGGCAACACTCGATGCGGGCATAAAATAGGAGAAGCCTTCCATTTGCTGGTCGATTTGCTGCGCCAATTCCCGGGTAGGGGACATAATGACACAGTTAATGGCATCTTCGGGATGTCCTCCTTCGGATAACTTATTCAGGATAGGCAGCAGGAATGCTGCTGTTTTACCAGTGCCCGTTTGTGCAACTGCTATCAAATCTTTACCTTCTAGTATGATTGGAATTGCTTGTTCCTGTATAGGCGTGCACTCGTCAAATCGCATGGCGTCAAGCGCATCAAGCACATTTGCATTTAGTTTTAGTTCGGAAAACTTCATTACTTCTTTTTATTTGCCGACAAAGATAAAATAATTTTTGGTCTCAATTACATATTCAAATAAGAATCTTTGAATCCCAGGAAATAGAGCACTCCGTCAAGCCCGATGGTATTGATGGATTGTTTGGCATTTGCCACTACTTTGGGCTTTGCGTGGAAGGCGATTCCCAGTCCGGCGATTCCCAGCATAGGAAGGTCGTTGGCACCGTCTCCAACGGCTATCGTCTGAGCAATATCAACCTTCTCTACCTGAGCGATCAGACGGAGGAGTTCGGCTTTTCGTTTGCCGTCTACTACGTCTCCCAGATAGCGTCCGGTTAATTTGCCGTCTACAATTTCCAATTCGTTCGCATATACGTAATCTATGCCGTATTTCTTTTGCAGATACTGACCGAAATAGGTGAATCCTCCGGAAAGAATAGCAATTTTGTATCCATATTTTTTCAGTACATACATCAGGCGGTCTACTCCTTCCGTAATAGGAAGGCTTTCTGCTATTTCCTGCATGACTGATTCATCCAGTCCTTTTAACAAGGCTACACGACGTGTGAAGCTTTCTGTAAAGTCTATTTCTCCACGCATGGCGCTTTCTGTAATGGCCTTTACTTCATCGCCTACACCTGCACGGATAGCCAGCTCGTCGATTACCTCAGTTTCGATCAAGGTAGAATCCATATCGAAACAGATCAGACGACGCATACGGCGGTACATATTATCTTGCTGGAAAGAAAAGTCCATCTCCTGTTCGCTAGCCAGCTGCATCAGTCGCTCCTGCATGGCGATACGGTCTTTCGGGGTACCGCGTACGGAGAACTCGATACAGGCACGGGTACGGGTATCCGTTTTGTCCTCATCCAAAGGGATACGCCCCGTCAGACGTTTGATGGCATCAATGTTTAAGTCTTGTTCTGCTAGTACGCGGGTAGCGGCAGAGATCTGGCGAGCGGACAGTTTGCGGCCCAATACCGTCAGTATATAGCGGTTTTTCCCCTGCATACCTACCCAGTTCTCATACTGATCGGTTCCTATCGGTTCGAAACGAATGGTTACTCCCAATGAAGATGCCTTAAACAGCAGCTCCTTCATAATGAATCCGGAATGCCTTTCTTCGCTTCTGAAAAGGATGCCTAACGACAAAGTATTATGGATGTCCGCCTGTCCGATATCAAGGATAGTAGCGTCATACTTGGCAAGTATTTCAGTTACGGAAGCGGTAAGTCCCGGGCGATCTTCGCCGGTAACTCGAATCAGAATCAATTCAGTATTTGATGGTTGCATAAAAAAATAGACTTTAACGCTGCAAAAGTAGGGAAAAAAGTTCGTTTTTATGCTAAATAACATAAAAAGTTATACCCCAAAAGTAAGAAAATGGCTTGTTTTTTTGGAAGTTAATTTAATAATTACTTACCTTTGCACCCGGTTTCAAAATTAAAGGCACTGATAATCAGCGGATTCCTCTTCGCCTGATGCCTGAAAAGACAACGTTTCGGGAAGAAACCACTGTTTAAGGACAGTCCCGGATAGTATTAACTAAAACCGCATTACATGAATTCTTATGTAAAATGGATTTTTGTTGTATTACTGATTTGTTCCTTGACCGCTTTCGTTGAGAAAGACAAACCTACCGGAGGTTTGAGTGAGGGTGACGTAGCCCCTGATTTTAAAATCGAATCTGCGTCGAATGGGCAACCGGCTTTTAAGTTGGGTAATTTGAAAGGTAAATATGTGTTGCTTAGTTTTTGGGCAAGTTATGACGCGCAATCCCGGATGCAAAACGTAAGTTTGAGCAATGTGCTTCGTTCTTCCCGTAATGTGGAAATGGTTTCTGTTTCGTTTGACGAATACCAGTCAATCTTTAAGGAAACCGTTCGTAAGGACCAAATAGTTACGCCCACTTGTTTCGTGGAAACAGAAGGCGAGGACTCCGGATTATTTAAAAAGTACCGTTTGAATCGGGGGTTCACAAACTATTTATTGGATGGAAATGGTGTGATTATAGCCAAAAACATCTCTGCTGCAGATCTTTCTGCTTATGTAAGTGAGATTGGTTGACAATCTCGAAAAGAGTAAGGAGAAAGAGGGATTTTCCGGATCACCGTTTGGTGATTAAAATGGAGAATAGACAAAAGAGGAAATGGATACAACAAAAAAGTTCCGCCTGTACTTGCTTTCGGCAAGAATAGGCGGAACTTCTATTTTAGATCTCCTTGATCTAAGTTTTATGTTTCCTTATTTAGGTGCTTTCTGATACAGATAGAATGCGATGCCTGCATAGAGGATATTGGGAATCCAGACTGCAATCGCAGGAGGCACGTTACCGTTTATGGCAAAGGTAGAAGTGATTGTCTGGAACAGGATATAAGAGAAGCTAAGCCCTAATCCAATACCCAGATGAAGTCCCATACCACCCTTCGTTTTTCGTGATGAAAGAGAAACCCCGATGATTGTCAGAATAAACGAAGCAAATGACATTGCAATTCGTTTGTGGTACTCAATTTCAAACTCTTTGATATTGGCAAATCCCCGTCGTTTCTGCTTTTCGATATATTCGCTCAGTTCCGGACTGGTCAGCATCTCCTGTTGATTTTTCATGATCAGGAAGTCCGATGGGTCCATATTTATAATAGAGTCGATCCGGTCTCCTTTGGTGATCTTTTCTTTTAGTCCGTCCAGTTCACGTACCATATAGTCGTGAATGGTCCATTTATTGACCGTTGTTGTATCGTAAGTGATACGGCGTGCCGTTAAGTGGGAGACAAGTTTCTTGTCGACAAACTTATCCAATGAAAAGCGGTTGCCGGTTTTCATTCCGTCATTGTAATTATCGATATAGGCTATGACACCACTGTCCACTTCCAACTGCACGTTTCGGACCGAGTTGACTTTCTTGGGTTTGATGTATTTATCTTCAAAGTTCAGACGGGTAACACTACCTTTGGGAATGATGAACGAACTCATCATGAATGTTGCCGCAGCAATGATGGCGGCAGAGATCATATAGGGGCGCATCATTCTTTTGAAACTCATACCGGTGGAGAACATGGCAATGATCTCAGAGTTCTCCGCCAGTTTGGAGGTAAAGAAGATAACGGCGATGAATACGAACAGCGGACTGAACAGATTGGAGAAGTAGGGGATGAAGTTCATGTAGTATTCAAAGATGATCTTGTCCCAAGGGGCTTCATGCTCCATCAGCTTGTCCATCTTCTCGTTGAAGTCGAACACCACCGCAATTGAGATAATCAATGCAATGGCAAATACGTATGTCCCCAAGAATTTCTTGATGATATACCAATCCAGCCGTTTTATTAATCGATTGCTTTTCATTCTTTATAATCTTGTTGACACTCTTTTTACCATCATCGGCTTCCAGGTAGAGAAATCTCCGGCAATGATATGTTTCCGGGCTTCACCTACCAGCCACAGGTAAAATGCCAGATTGTGTATAGAAGCAATTTGCATTGCCAGTAGTTCTTGTGCGTGGAAAAGGTGACGCAAGTACGCTTTGCTGTATAGCGTGTCTACAGCAGAAGCACCGTCTGCCTCGATGGGAGAGAAGTCTGTTTCCCATTTCTTGTTTCGCATATTGATGATACCGTCTTTGGTAAACAGCATGCCATTTCGTCCGTTTCGGGTAGGCATAACACAGTCGAACATATCGACTCCGCGTTCAATGCCTTCAAGGATATTTACGGGGGTACCGACTCCCATCAGATAGCGGGGCTTGTCTTTGGGAAGAATCTCGTTGACAACCTCTATCATCTCGTACATCTTATCTACCGGTTCGCCTACGGCCAGTCCGCCGATTGCATTTCCATCCGCTCCTTTGGAGGCGACGAATTCAGCGGATTGCTTACGCAAATCCTGATAAACACATCCTTGCACGATGGGGAAGAGAGACTGGTTGTAGCCGTATTTCGGTTCAGTTTCGTTAAAACGCTGAATACAACGATCAAGCCATCTGTGTGTCAGCCCTAATGACTTTTTGGCATATGCATAATCTGAATCTCCCGGAGGACATTCGTCAAAAGCCATCATGATATCAGCGCCAATGGTACGTTCTATATCCATCACCTTTTCCGGGGTAAAGATATGTTTGCTGCCATCAATGTGCGAGCGGAATTCGGCTCCTTCTTCCCGAAGTTTTCGTATTCCTGCTAATGAGAATACCTGAAAACCACCGCTATCGGTCAGCATAGGACGATCAAAACCATTGAAGCGATGCAGTCCGCCTGCCTTTTCAATTACGTCTAGTCCCGGACGCAAGTATAAATGATAGGTGTTGCCCAGAATAATCTGTGCCTGGATATCTTCTTTCAGTTCTGTTACATGTACTCCTTTAACAGTGCCCAGTGTTCCCACAGGCATGAAGATAGGTGTTTGTATCTGCCCGTGGTCTGTTGTTATCAGACCTGCACGGGCATTACTTTTAGTGTCTGTATATTGTAACTCAAATGTCATTCCTGGCTGGGTTTCTTTACAGATAAATCAATGGCATCCGCAACTTTCTCGTTTGTCAAGGCGATTGCGAATACTTCTTTTATGTCGTTTACATAGTGGAATTGCAGTCCTTTTAAATATATGTCCTGAATTTCATCTATGTTCTTTTTATTTTCGGCACTCATGATGATTTCTTTGATTCCGGCACGTTTGGCGGCAAGAATCTTCTCTTTGATACCACCGACAGGAAGCACTTTGCCACGGAGAGTGATTTCTCCCGTCATGGCAAGGTTTGCTTTTACCTTTCTTTGGGTGAGAGCAGAAGCTAAAGAAGTAGCCATAGTAATACCTGCCGACGGTCCATCTTTCGGAATAGCACCTTCGGGGACATGGATATGTATATTCCAGTTGTCAAAGATGTCTTCATTCAGATCGAGGATGGAAGCATGTGCTTTGATGTATTCGAGTGCCAGCATAGCTGATTCTTTCATTACATCTCCCAAATTACCTGTTAGTGTAAGACGCGCACCTTTACCACGGCTCAGACTCGTTTCTACAAAGAGTATTTCACCGCCGACGGCAGTCCATGCCAGTCCGGTGACTACGCCTGCATAGTCATTTCCCTGATATTTGTCACGAGTATACTCCGGTGCTCCCAGGAATTCATACAAATCAGTCGGTTTAATTTCTGATTTGGCGAAATAACCGTCTGTTGCATATTGACGGGCAGATTTGCGGAGAATCTTGCCGATTTTCTTTTCCAGTTCACGGACGCCGCTTTCACGGGTATATGATTCGATAATCGCTTCCAAAGTATCTTTCGGAATCTTGATATCCGTCTTTTTAAGTCCGTTTGCTTCCAGTTCTTTCGGCAACAGGTGCTTACGGGCAATTTCAACTTTTTCTTCCGTGATGTATCCGCTGACTTCAATCAGCTCCATACGGTCGAGCAACGGGCCGGGGATCGTATTCAGATTATTGGCGGTTGCAATGAACAGTACTTTGGAAAGGTCATAATCTACATCCAGGAAGTTATCATGGAAAGAGGTATTCTGTTCCGGATCAAGTACTTCCAGCAAAGCTGATGACGGATCGCCTTGACGGTCGGCACTGACTTTGTCGATCTCATCCAGTATAAATACAGGATTAGAGGCTCCTGCCTTAATCAGACTCTTGATGATTCGTCCGGGCATAGCGCCAATATAAGTTTTGCGGTGACCGCGAATTTCTGCTTCATCGTGCACACCACCCAAAGACATACGGACATATTTTCGTTTCAGTGCCGATGCGATGGATTTTCCGAGGGATGTTTTACCAACTCCCGGAGGGCCGTACAAACAGATAATAGGTGATTTCATATCGCCTTTCAGTTTTAATACGGCAAGGTGTTCCAGAATACGTTCTTTTACTTTTTCCAGTCCGTAGTGGTCTTTATTCAACGTCTTTTCTGCATTTTTCAAATTCAGATTGTCTGTTGTATAAACACCCCAAGGCAGGTTGAGCATTGTTTGCAGATAGTTGAGTTGTACGCTGAAGTCCGGTGATTGCGGATGTGTACGTTCCAGTTTCGCCAGTTCCTTCAGGAAAGTATCTCTTACTTCTGCATTCCAGTGCATTTTAACTGCTTTCAGGCGCATTTCTTCAATTTCCTGCTCCTGACCGCTGCCACCCAGTTCATCCTGGATCGTTTTGATCTGTTGTTGGAGGAAGTATTCACGCTGTTGCTGATCGATATCCTCACGGGCACGCATTTGGATGGATGCCTTGATTTCTGCCAGCTGTACTTCGCGATTCAAGATTTCCAATAGATGATAAGTACGCTCTCTTAATGAGTTGATACTTAATAAATCCATCTTCTCATCTTTCTTGAATGGCAGGTTGGCACAAATGAAATTAATGAGGAACATCGGATTACTGATGTTTTTTATAGCAAATGACGAGTCCTGATGCATTTCTGATGATTTGATATAACGCATCGTCAAGTCCTTGCATGTTTCAACCAGGGCTTGAAACTCTTTATCGTCTTTGTTTGGGACATCTTCTTCCAAAAGTTCGACCTCGCCCTTCAGATAAGGGTGTGTATCTACAATATCTTTCAGACGCAGACGTTTCATTCCCTGAAGGATGACTGTTGTTGTCTGGTCAGGCATTTCCAGTACCCGTACAATTCGTCCGACAGTGCCGACATTGTGCAAATCTTCCAGTTTGGGGTCTTCCGTGTGTGCCGATCTCTGGCAAATCACTGCAATATCTTTGTGTTTCTTTTCAGCTTCGCGAACCAGCTTTAATGAAGCCTTTCTGCCTACTGTAATAGGTAAAAATACTCCGGGAAACAACACCATATTACGAAGGGGGAGAACCGGAAGAATATCACCGGATTTTATATTCACATCAAACACATGTTCGTCATTGCCATCATAGTCGGTAATCAGTGAGAAGCCGTTCTCACCAACTTCTTCTTCCAATAAGTATCTTTCTTTCATCTTTTCGTTTTAATTTAGTTTATGTCATACATAATATGCATAAATCGTTTGCAAAGTTAATTGATTCTCTTTAATAATAAAGCACAGTGTGGAATAAAAACACAAAAACAATGCCAAAATATCGGGCAGTAATGGATTTATTCCATAATAATTATTTATTTTTGACGGTTTTCAGCAAAGATCAATAAAAAACAGGTTTAGATGGCTAATAAAATGGCGAATCCTTTCTTTCAGTTTAAGCAGTTTACAGTATGGCATGACAAATGTGCCATGAAGGTAGGTACGGATGGGGTACTTTTAGGGGCGTGGGCTTCTGTTCAAGGGGCACATCGAATTTTAGATATTGGAACCGGGACGGGGTTGGTTGCTTTGATGCTGGCTCAACGTAGTCTGCCGGATGCAAATATTGTGGCGCTGGAAATTGACGAAGCCGCTGCCGGGCAGGCTAAGGAAAATGTGGCCCGTTCTCCCTGGAAGGATCGGATAGAAGTGGTGAAGCAAGATTTTCTGTTCTATCAGTCTCCGGATAAATTTGATGTGATCGTTTCCAATCCTCCTTACTTTGTGGATTCGCTTAGTTGTCCGGACCAACAGAGAAGCATGGCACGACATAACGATTCTCTGACTTATGAAAAGTTGCTGAAGGGTGTGGCTGATTTATTGAAGAAAGAGGGTACTTTTACAATCGTAATACCGACAGACGTGGCTGACAGGGTGAAGACTGCAGCTTCCGAATATCATTTATATGCAACTCGCCAGCTAAATGTAATAACCAAGCCGGGAGGAACTCCTAAACGGATGTTAATTACTTTTACGTTTAATAATGAGGGATGTATTAAGGAGGAACTGTTGACTGAAGTAGCCCGTCATCAATATAGTGAAGAGTATAAAGAATTGACTCGTGAATACTATTTGCATTTGAAATAATATTTTTGCATAAACAAAAAAAAGAGCTACTTAATGTAACTCTTTTTTTTCGTCGGGGTAGCGGGATTCGAACCCACGACCCCCTGCTCCCAAAGCGGCGTGATAATAAAGGATATTCAGCTACATATCAGTCAATTATAATGATGCGAGCTAACCATTTCAAAGATAGTTCAAAGAACGCTCTTTTGGGGGCTTCATTTTAGCCCTTTCTAACTCATGATTTAAGAGAGCAATTTCTTGCTTTTGAACTCTGTTTTCTCGCAGGACTTTCCGGAGTTGTTGCCGGAGTGATGCGATTATTTTGTCTTTTTCTTCCATATATTATATATTAAGATAAAACACTATGCTATTACAAGAACTTCACATCTATTCAGAGCAGTCTTCATCTAATACAAAAGTTTCCATCAAAAATAAGGATGGAGAAATTCTTTTTGAATATTGCTATTCCAATGACGCAATTCCAACTTTTAACCCTATTGAACTCCTTAGATTATCCTTAGAAGGAGATATTGGTGTTTTATTTCAAATGAAAACTAGTATATCCCAAAAATCAAAAAAAGATGATTTTCGGATCAGTTGCGAGCAATCTCGCAGTGAAACCAGTCGGATGAATCAATAATTGCCAGGTATATGTAGTTCTTTCTTTTGCAACCATAGCGACTCGTTTGGCATTATAACAAGAATATCAATCGGGAATCCTACATTATCCTTTTTATAGGTAAATCTCATGTGCTGAATAGTCGTACTGATAAGAAAATAGACATATTCAATTGTTTCCTGCAATGAAAGTTCGTTATACCTACATCTTTCTATGTTGATATCATAATATAAACCATCTGTTCCCCTATATGCCACATCTTGCGAAAACAGGTCAACAATATCTACTTGCCCATCATAAATACAGCCGTCACGTTCAGAAACATCTTTGATATGGCTTTCTTTATCGTTATTGTCAAATTTAGAAACATATCTTTTCCCGTTTTCATATCCGCATATATGAAATATAACATAATACTCTTTGCCTTTGGCTTGATTGTTGACTATATTTTTTAAATCAATTTCAACTTGAAGTAAAGTTATATTTTCCTCTTTTTTAGACCATATATATTGGTCGATTAAAGAACTTAGAAGAATACCATTAATTATCGCATCACCGCAAGTTGATATTCCAATTTTCTTATTTAACAAGAATAGTTTATTCCCACAATGGCTATGTTTATATAGTTCTTTTCCTTCTTGTGTGAAATTTGTTGTAATACAACTATCGGCACCTATTACAATACCTTCCTGTGTATATGCAGTTACTATTAAAGACATATTTAAACTATTTAATTGTTCAATCAATAATATTTATTCTTTATTATCAGGAGCTTTATTCTTGTTTTGATTATCTAATTTCATTTTTGTTTCCCACTTGGCAATACTTAATTTATTTTGTTCTATTATTCTTTTTCTTTCTTCTTCAATTTCAAGGAATTCATCTATGTATTTTTGAGGGATGCCGGTCTTATTCGACTCTAAAATTCCCGCTTTTAATTTTGCAAATAAATTATCTCTAGAGAATTCTAAATCAGAAAAATTCTTTTGTATATATTGATTGAAAGGATTGTCTCCATGTCTTTGTTTCTGTAAATTGTCGAAATCTGAAATTATACGTTTTAATGCCGATAAACACTTATCTATATTTACTTCAGCGGCGCAACCATATTTACAATAACAATTAAGAGAGTTAACTAAACTTCCATAAGCGAAACTGTAATTGTCAGACGTTGCGTCGTCTTTAAGAATTTTAGCATAAGCTTCTAAGTAAGCTATGCTTCCTTGTATATATAATTCATTCTTTTTGTAGATAATATTTTGAGTTTCATTTATCTTTTGTTGAATTATATTATCTATGTTATCCGTTGTTTCTTTGAGTTCTGCTTTAGTCTTTTCCATCTCCTTTTTAACTTCATCTTTAAATCCTATATAACTAATGATTTGCCATCCAAGCAATATAGTAGTAGACAATGCAAGGATACCGACTAATATGCCTAGCCAATCAGCTTCCATCGGAGTGGTTCTAAAAAATGTAAATCCTGCAGCCAGTAAAGCGAAAAATAAGGCAATTGATGATAGCCAAATGGATATTTTATTTTTCATCTTCTCTCACGCTTAAAATCCGCCATTGTACCATTCCTGATTTAATTGTTTGGTTTACATAGTCTTCAACCCATTGCTCGGCGCATTGTTTTAATACTGTACTACTATTTACATCTGCAGAGAAAGGTAATTCGTAAGTAGTATCATTCAATTCAAATTTTACAATATAATCTTTCATAATGTCGTATGTTTTAGTTACACAATCAATTTTATTTATTTCTCGGATTTGCCAAATGCATATCCCAAAGCCAATGTTATAATAGGAGTAACTATCTCCCATATTACTTTAAGGTCACTTGTTATATCAGGTACTTTATTCTCACAATCTCTAAAAAGCCAATTGTTTATAATTACTAAAGTGCTAATTACTGCTGCTGCTATGAAAGCCCACTTTAGAACTAGGTAAATTATAGAATTCCTAGCATCTTCACCACTGCCAATAATATTGGTTATTGAGGTTTCTGGGCTTTTTAGCTTTATTGGGGTTTCTGAGTTTTTTGTCTTTACTAGATTTTCATCGCTCGTTGAGATTATATCGTCTTGGGAGGTAACTTTTAACTTACTGTCCATTTTATTTCGTAAGCCCCCGATAAAGTACCCGTTGTCTTTGTATCTTTAAGTCTCGATCTTTGC
>OBKG01000085.1_pt1 | contig 81976 bp, 106 predicted proteins | sample 1519741 | NCBI WGS metagenome assembly OBKG01 (sample SAMN00265072, study PRJEB22529) | human gut metagenome
TCGTTACCTCCATCTGTTGATGGAAGCATTATACTACATTGGGACATTTTCCTTTGTGGTATATTAGGACATTATCATAAATGGTTCATAGGCAAAATAAGGTGACGAAAAAAATCGTTTTCCTCTGGGATTTTTTGTGCTATACTTATACAACGTATAGATTTCAGAGGAAATTTACTGGAGGAAAAAATGGAAAATCGCGAACGATATAAGAGACTGATCATGTTTTTGGCGTCTGCGGTGATCATAGCTATTGAAACATTGCTTTTCGCCTATATCTGGTATAAATTTTATGCCCACAAGGAGGTCATCGGCAGACGCTTTGACAGAGGCAATCAGGTAGTCATTGGCCTGTATGTGCTGATGATATACTTCTTTTATAAAATTTACGGTGGTTTTAAGGTGGGTTATTTGCGGGTATTTGAAGTAATCTATTCCCAGATCCTGTCTGTGTGCTGCGTGAATTTTATTACCTATTTACAGTTGTGCCTGATCGGCCGCTGGCGTCTGGGAGAGCATCTGACACCTATGCTGGCTATGACGGGGATTGACCTGGTGATCGTTGTCATATGGGTGGTTGGTATGCGTTATGTGTACACCAGACTGTATCCGCCCAGACAGATGCTGATGATTTATGGCGGACGTAATCCGGGAGATTTAAGGAATAAGTTTGAGACCAGAGAGGATAAATATGCCATTAAAGAGATGGCATCCCTTTCCCTTGGCCTTGACGTGATCAAGGAGAAGATCAACGGATATAAAGCAGTTGTGATCGGGGATATCCCGTCCCACGAACGAAATCTTCTTCTGAAATACTGCTTTGAGAAGGATATCCGCTGTTATTCTATTCCGAAGCTTTCTGATATTATGCTCCGGAATGCAGACGATATTCATTTATTTGATACCACGCTTCTTCTTTCCAGAAACCTGCGTCTGACAGCAGAGCAGCTGTTTTTCAAAAGAATTGTGGATATTATATTTTCCCTGGCAGGGCTGGTGATCGCATCTCCGTTTATGATTCTGATCGCACTTGCTATTAAGCTTTATGATGGCGGTCCTGTTTTTTATAAGCAGCCGCGTCTTACGAAGGATAAGCAGATCTTTATGATCCTGAAATTCAGAAGCATGAAAATGGACTCTGAAGTGAAGGGTGCCCAGCTGGCGAAGAAAGAGGATGACAGGATCACACCGGTCGGGAAGCTTATCCGCCGGATCCATTTCGATGAGCTGCCACAGATTTTTAATATCCTGAAAGGTGATATGTCTCTGGTAGGCCCAAGACCGGAGCGGCCGGAAATTGCTGCACTGTATAGCGAGAGGATCCCTGAATTTGATTACCGCCTGAAAGTGAAGGCCGGACTTACCGGTTATGCCCAGGTTTATGGTAAATACAACACGACACCTTATGATAAGCTGAAACTGGATCTCACCTATATTGAGACCTATTCTCTGAAGCTGGATCTGAAGCTTCTGATGCTTACCTTCAAAATCCTTTTCCAGAAGGAAAATACAGAAGGGGTTGAGGCATGGCAGAAGACAGCCGGCCAGGAGAAAAACGAGGAGAATGATTAAGACTGAGACTGAGGAGGAAATTTTATGTGTGGAATTGTTGGTTATGTAGGAGATGAACAGGCGGCACCGATTTTGCTGACAGGCCTTTCCAAGCTGGAATACAGAGGCTATGATTCAGCAGGTATCGCAGTTCGAAACGAGGCAGCTGATAAGATCGCAATCGTAAAGGCGAAAGGGCGTCTGAAAACTTTGATCGAGAAGACAGACGGCGGTTCAGCCGTACCGGGTACCTGCGGCATCGGTCATACCCGCTGGGCGACTCATGGAGAGCCTTCTGAGACAAATGCCCATCCTCATTGTACAGATGATAAGTCCGTAGTACTTGTTCATAATGGAATTATCGAGAATTATCAGGAGCTGAAGGCGAAGCTTCTTCGTTCCGGTTATACGTTCTATTCACAGACAGATACAGAAGTGGCTGTGAAGCTGGTAGATTACTACTATAAGAAAACCGGAACCCCGTTGGAAGCAATCTCCAGAGCAATGCTCCGTATCCGCGGTTCTTATGCATTTGGTGTTATTTTCAAGGACTATCCGGGCAAACTGTTTGCAGCCCGCAAGGACAGTCCGCTGATCATTGGAAAGAGCGAGAACGGAAGCCTTATCGCTTCTGATGTTCCTGCGATCCTGGATCAGACCAGAAGAGTTTATTATATCGGCAATCTTGAAATTGCGGAGCTTTCCCGTGATGAGATCCATTTCTACAATATCGACCGTGAAGAGATTGAGAAAGACGTTGTGGAGATCCAGTGGGATGCAGCTGCTGCTGAGAAGGGCGGCTATGAGCACTTTATGCTGAAAGAGATCCATGAGCAGCCGAAGGCTGTTCAGGACACCATTGGCGCTTATGTAAAAGAGGGACACATTGATTTTTCTGAGACAGGGCTTACAGATGAGAAGCTGGCTTCTCTTAAGAGAATCTATATCATCGCCTGCGGTTCTGCTTACCATGTTGGCATGGTTGGCAAATATGTGATCGAATCCATGGCGAAGATCCCGGTTGAGGTGGATGTGGCTTCTGAGTTCCGTTACCGTGATCCGATCCTTGTGGAGGATTCCATGGTGGTTATTATTTCCCAGTCTGGAGAGACCGCAGACAGTCTGGCTGCTCTTCGTCTTGCCAGAGATAGAAATGTTCCGGTACTTAGCGTAGTCAATGTTGTAGGCTCCAGTATTGCAAGAGAGAGCGATTATACGTTATATACTTATGCGGGACCTGAGATTTCTGTTGCCACCACCAAGGCTTACAGCACCCAGCTGATCGCCATGTATCTGCTGGCTATTCAGAGCGCTTTTGTCCAGGGAAAGCTTGAGGAGGGAAAAGTGACCCGTCTGCTTGCTGAGATGGAGACCCTGCCGGACAAGATCAGCCGTGTTCTAGATGATAAAGAGCGTATCCAGTGGTTTGCAAGCAAGTATGCAAATGCCCATGATATTTTCTTCATCGGACGAGGAATTGACTATGCCATCAGCATGGAAGGAAGCCTGAAGATGAAGGAAATCAGTTACATTCATTCTGAGGCTTACGCAGCAGGGGAGCTGAAGCACGGAACGATCAGCCTTGTAGAGGATGGTACTCTGGTGATCGGTGTGATGACCCAGAAGGATCTTTTTGAGAAGACACTGAGCAATATGGTTGAGGTAAAGAGCCGTGGTGCTTATCTGATGGGACTGACCAGCTATGGCAATTACAGTATTGAGGATACCGCTGATTTCTCCGTATATGTTCCCAAGACGGAGAAGTATTTCACAACCAGCCTTGCAATTGTTCCGCTGCAGTTGATGGGATATTATGTCAGCGTAGCGAAGGGCCTGGATGTGGACAAGCCGAGAAACCTGGCGAAATCTGTTACTGTAGAATAATGTTATTAAATTGCTGAATTATATTTTTGAACAACAGAAAAAAGACAATATTGTTATAAACATGGCGCGGAGAAGTGGTTTCTTCGCGCTGTTTATTTGAAAGCGAAATAGTGGGATTGTTCGTACAAAATGGGGCGTGAAAAAGATATGGAAGAAAAAAGGTACAGAATCATAGGTACTGCCGGACATATTGATCATGGTAAGACCTGGCTGGTCAAGGCGCTGACAGGCACGGATACGGATCGCCTGGCAGAGGAAAAAAGGCGGGGGATTACAATTGAAAATGGTTTTGCGTTTCTGAAATTTCCGGATGGCAGGGAAGCTGGGATTATTGACGTGCCAGGCCATGAAAGGTTTATAAAGAATATGCTGGCTGGAGCTGGCGGAATTGATATTGCCATGGTAGTGATCGCAGCAGATGAGGGAGTTATGCCTCAGACCAGGGAACATCTGGCAATACTTTCCCTGCTTGGTATTCGAAAGGGTGTGCTTGTGCTCACCAAAGGTGACCTGGAATGGAAAAAGGGACTTGACCAGGAAATTAGGGAGTTTGCTGAGGGGACGTTTCTGGAAAATGAGGATGTGATAGTGACCAGTGCTGTGGATGGGCGTGGGATTGAGGAACTGCGTAGGGTGTTGTGGAAACTGTGCACAGCCGGAAAAAACACGGGGAATCAGAAGCTTTCCCGAAAAGAAGATGACAGCTGCACAGGCAGAATGGTTACAAAAGGATCTGCGTTTCGTCTGCCCATAGATCGTGTGTTTTCTTTAAAGGGCTTTGGAACCGTAGTGACAGGGACGCTGCTTGATGGCAGTTTAGGCTTGAATTATGACACTATGCTTTATCCCAGAGCTGAAAGGGTAAAAATCCGGGGAATTCAGGTGCATGGACAGGAAGTATCCGAAGCTGTTCCGGGACAGCGGGTGGCAGTGAACCTTCCGGGAATTGGAAAAGAGCAGATCTCCCGGGGAGAAATCCTGGCAACAGCAGGAAGTATGGAAGGTACCATGATCGCAGATGTACGGCTGCAGCTGTTGAAATCAGGACAGCGTTCTTTAAAAAGCGGTACCCGTGTTCATCTTTATCATGGGGCAGCAGAACTGGTGTGTAAAATAATTCTGTTTGACAGAGTAGTGCTGAAGCCCGGTGAAGAGGCCATAGTCCAGCTTCGGATGGAGCAGGTGACGGCAATGAAAGCAGGGGATCATTTTGTTATAAGATTTTATTCGCCGGTAGAAACCATCGGCGGTGGAGTTGTGCTGAATCCCAATGGGGTAAAAAGGAAAAAAGGACAGAATGCAGATGCTGCCGTTCGTTACGCATGTACCGGAAAGGAAAGAAAAAAAGCACATGCTGCAGGAAAAATAACAGAAGAAATGTGTGGGAATTCTGTCTTTCTGCAGCTGCAGGAATTATATCTGAAATCGGGCTTTATGCCTCCGCTGACAGATGAAGTGAAGAAAGTATTTTCCGGTGAGCGGGATTTTTCAGAAGTGTTTTTTGCCATGGTGCGGGACGGTGTTCTTGTACGGTTTGACGAGAAGCATTATATGCACTGGGAAATACGGCAGAAAGCTCTGGATATGGTATATCAGTTATTTAAAGAAAAGGGTATGATCCAGACTGGAGATTTTCGTGACCGTCTGGGAATATCCCGTAAATGTGCGATCATACTGCTGGAGGGGTTTGACAGAGAGCGGATTACAGCTATGGAAAATGGAGGAAGAGTATTAAAACGAAACTTGCAGCAGACAGATCGGCTGCGTCGAGGCTTTTAGACCTGCGCAATCGGATTCACAGACAAGTGAGTGGTATGGTTATTTCGAAAACGTAGTCTCCATGAGAAGAGTAAGAATGGAAAGCTGGGTATGCTTTTTTGGCGGGAACATATGGGAATCGAACCCATCCGGGACGGGATTAGCGCCCCACACTGGTTTTGAAGACCAGGAGGCACACCGGCACCTATCTGCTCCCAGTGAGAGTATAGCGGAGATTGGAAGCTTCGTCAACCACAGTCTTTGGGGCAGGAAGCTTTCTTTGATTTCCTATTGACTAAGAGGGGGCAGATAAAGTAGAATAGTATTATTCGGGATAGTGTACCTTGTAGCCTTTTTCAAACATGCTCTGGTATGGAGGAGCTGTTGAATTGGGCTGTGTTTTGCATATCCCGATTATAATGGATGTTTTTGCATTACCAGAGTACAGTGTTGAAAAATATCCGAAGAGGAGAAAAATATGGCAGAGACAGTTAGAGTTGTAGTAGATGCCATGGGCGGAGACAACGCTCCGGCAGAACCAGTGAAAGCAGCCGTAGAGGCTGTTGCCGAGAGGGAAGACATTGATGTGATCCTTACCGGCAGGCAGGATGTAATTGAGAAAGAGCTGAGTAAATTTCAGAATTACCCCAAGGAAAGAATCCAGATCGTGAATACCACAGAGGTGATCGAGACAGCAGAGCCTCCGGTTCTGGCAATCCGTAAGAAGAAAGATTCTTCCATTGTGGTAGGACTGAATCTTGTGAAGAAGCAGGAAGCAGAAGCATTTGTTTCCTCTGGAAGCTCAGGCGCCATTTTAGTAGGTGGTCAGGTGATCGTAGGAAGAAGCAAAGGAGTACAGCGTCCGCCGCTGGCACCCTTGATTCCTACCCAGAATGGTGTGTCACTTCTTATTGACTGCGGTGCGAACGTAGATGCCAGACCAGAGCATCTGGTACAGTTTGCGAAGATGGGTTCCATCTATATGGAAGACGTGGTTGGAATCAAGAACCCTCGTGTTGCTATTGTAAACATTGGTGCAGAGGAGGAGAAGGGAAATGCCCTTGTGAAGGAGACGTTCCCTCTTTTGAAGGAATGCCCGGGGATCAATTTCATCGGAAGTATTGAAGCAAGGGATATTCCGGCTGGTTATGCAGATGTGATTGTCTGCGAGGCTTTTGTCGGGAACGTGATCCTGAAGCTTTATGAAGGACTTGGAAGTACCTTTATAAAGATGCTTAAAACCGGCCTTATGAAAGACACCCGCAGCAAGATTGGAGCTCTTCTGGTGAAACCAGCCGTCAAAGAAACCATGAAGGCATTTGATGCAAGTGAGTACGGCGGAGCCCCTCTTCTGGGTCTTAAGGGACTGGTTGTGAAGACACACGGCAGTGCCAGGGCAGTTGAGATTCGCCACGCTATTTTTCAGTGTGTTCAGTTCAGACAGCAGAAGATCAATGAGAAAATCGCTGCCCATATGGTGGAAGAGACACCAGAAAAAGCATGATCATCCATGCATTGCAGCAGACTCTTCGGCAAAGACCTGCCGGGGGGCTGCCAGCTAGTCAGAGGGAAGGAAGTTTATCATGGAAAAAAAGTTAAAAGCATTGGAGAACCGGATCGGTTATGAGTTCAGGAACAGAAACCTTCTGATCCTTGCACTGACACATAGTTCTTATGCCAACGAGAAGAAGCTTGGTAAGGCAGGCTGCAACGAGCGTCTGGAGTTTCTTGGAGATGCAGTTCTGGAGCTGATCAGCAGTGATTTTCTCTATAAGAAATTCACCCAGATTCCAGAGGGCGAATTGACCAAGAAGAGAGCCAGCCTGGTTTGCGAACCCAGTCTTGCTTATTGTGCAAGAGATTTCGGACTGCCGCAGTATCTGCTCCTTGGAAAAGGTGAGGATATGACCGGTGGAAGAAACCGTGACTCTATTGTTTCCGATGCAACAGAGGCTCTGCTTGGAGCTATCTATCTGGACGGTGGTTTTGCTAGCGCAAAGGAGTTTGTTCTGAAATTCATTCTGAACGATCTTGAGAATAAACAGCTCTTTTATGATAGCAAGACCATCCTGCAGGAAATCGTACAGGAGAAGGGAACCCATCTTGTGGAGTACCATCTGATAAAAGAAGAAGGCCCGGATCACAATAAAAGCTTTACCGTGGATGTGCTTGTCAGCGGTCATGTGATGGGTACCGGAGTAGGACATACCAAGAAAGCTGCCGAACAGGAAGCTGCTTACCAGGCAATCCGGAAGATGAGAAAATAATAACAAGGATTCGAATACATGTATTTAAAAAATATTGAAGTGCACGGGTTTAAGTCCTTTGCACAGAAAATCAATTTCGAATTTCATAATGGAATTACGGGAATCGTTGGCCCCAACGGCAGTGGGAAAAGCAACGTAGGTGATGCGGTCCGCTGGGTTCTTGGAGAACAGAGTGCCAAGCAGCTTCGAGGCGGAAACATGCAGGACGTTATTTTTTCCGGCACGGAGACCAGAAAGCCCCTTAGCTTTGCTTCTGTTGCCATTACTCTGGATAACAGCGATCACAAGCTTCCGGTTGATTTTAATGAGGTTACGGTTACCCGAAGACTTTACCGCTCCGGTGAAAGTGAATATCTTATTAATGGAAGTGCCTGTCGTCTGAAGGATATTAATGAGATGTTTTACGATACCGGTATTGGGAAAGAGGGCTATTCCATCATCGGGCAGGGACAGATCGATAAGATCTTAAGCGGTAAGCCGGAAGAGCGCCGTGAGCTTTTTGATGAAGCAGCCGGAATCGTAAAGTTTAAGCGAAGAAAGGCAACTACCATTAAGAAGCTGCAGGACGAGCAGGCGAACCTGGTGCGTGTTACCGATATTTTAAGTGAGCTTACCAGACAATTGGGCCCTTTGGAGCGCCAGTCCGAGACAGCCAGAATTTATCTTGCCAAAAGAGACACTTTGCGGGAACTGGATGTGAACAGTTTTCTTTTGGAAAACGAGGAGACCAGCCGTGAATTAAAAGAGCTGGATACCAAGAATGCCAGGGCTGCTGAGGAGCTGGAGGAGAATCAGAAGGCCTACGAGCAGACGAAAGTGGAATATGACCGTCTGGAAGAGGAACTGGAACAGTTGAATTCCCAGATGGATCAGCTGCGTGAAGAGACGCAGAATAAGGCAATCCGCAGGCAGCAGCTGGATGGTGAGACCAAGGTACTTCGGGAACAGATTTTGTCCGGAGTGCAGAGCGAAGAGCATTACAAGAGCCGTCTGCAGACCATTGAGGCGGATCTGAAGGAACGTCAGGAATCTCTGGAGAGGCAGGAGGCGGAGAAATCCCAGCTCCATGCAGCTCTTCTGGAAGCAAGGAAGCGCCAGGAGGCAGAAGAGGACCGGATTTCCAATATTCAGGCACAGATCGAAGAGTGCTCCCAGGCAGTGGAGAATGGCAAGAACGAGATTATCGAGCTTCTCAATACCCGTGCCACTACCAAAGGAAAAGCCCAGCGTTTCGATACCATGATGGAGCAGATCGATATCCGTAAAGCGGGAATCAGTCAGAGACAGCTTCATTTGAAAACAGAGGAAGCCCAGCAGCAGAGCGAGCTGGAGAGGGCAAAGGAGAAGTTTCAGGGAATTACCACACTTATCCAGGATATGAATGCAGAGTGTCAGCGCCTGGATAATGAAGTACATAAAATTACAGATGAATTAAAGAAACAGAACAGCCAGATGGAAATCGGCCAGAGTGCATATCACCGTGAGGCTTCCAGGCTGGAATCTTTGAAAAATATTACAGAGCGCTATGACGGATACGGAAACAGTATCCGCCGTGTAATGGAACAGAAGGACCGGGTACCGGGAATTAAGGGTGTTGTAGCAGATCTGATCCAGGTAAATAAGGAGTATGAGATCGCCATTGAGACGGCTCTTGGCGGAAGTATTCAGAACATTGTCACAGACAATGAACAGACTGCCAAGCACATGATTGAATTTCTGAAGAAAAACCGTTTCGGCCGTGCTACGTTCCTTCCGCTTAACAGTATCAATACCAGAAGTGGTTTTACCCAGAGGGATGCGCTGCAGGAGCCGGGAGTGATCGGGCTTGCCAGTGAACTGGTAACTACAGGTCCGGAGTATGTTGGACTTGCTACTTATCTTCTGGGTCGTGTGCTTGTGGTGGATCACATTGACAATGCCATTGCCATTGCGCGAAAGTACCGGCACAGTCTTCGCATGGTAACTGTGGAGGGTGAATCCTTCAGTCCGGGCGGTTCTATGTCAGGCGGTTCTTTTAAGAATAACAGCAACCTTCTTGGCCGCCGCCGTGAGATCGAAGAACTGGAATCCAGTGTGAAGGCTCTTCGAAAAGACATGGATGACATGCAGACTGCTATTAATGATAATCGAAGCAAGCGCAATGTTATGCGTGACACCATTGCAGATCTGCAGGAAAAACTGCGTCAGCAGTATGTTGCCCAGAACACGGCGAAGATGAACATTAACCAGGTAGAAGCCAAGACAAAGGAAATCCAGGCTGGCTACGGAGAGATTCAGAGAGAGCAGATGGAAATCCGCCGTCAGATCGAGGAGGCAGAGGCTGATCACAGCAAGATTGCCGAAGAATTGAAGGCTTCTGAGCAGGATGAGAAAGAACTGGAGACTTTTATCCAGAATAAACAGGAAGAATTAGAGACCTGGAGGGCTGAGGAGCAGGAGGTTTCCAGGAAACTGGAGGCTCTTCGTCTGGAAGCAAGTACAGCCCAGCAGAAAGAAAGCTTCGCAGCAGAGACTCTGGGCCGTCTGACCCATGAGATGGAAGCTCTTCGCCAGGAGGAAGCAGATATTCATGAAACGCTGGAGCTTGGCGGCGAAGAGAATGAGAGAAAGCGCCAGTCTGTAGAGAACCTGGAGGCAGTAATCCGGACTTTGGAAGAGGATGAAACCAAGGCGAAGGCTCAGATGGAGAGCTGGCAGAGTGTGAAGGATGAAAAAAATGCCAGCCATAAGGCATTTTTTGAGAAGCGGGATCAGCTGTCCGGTAGGATTTCACTTCTGGACAAAGAGTGTTACCGTCTGAAAAGTCAGATCGAGAAGCTGGAAGAGCACAGGGAATCTCAGATTTCCTATATGTGGAATGAGTATGAGATCACCCCGAACAATGCCCTTCAGTACAAAAAAGAAGAGCTGAACGATCTGAAAGCCATGAAGAAAGAAATTGCCCAGGTGAAGGATGAAATCCGTAAGCTTGGTAACGTTAATGTAAATGCAATTGAGGAATATAAGGAGATTTCAGAGCGTCATGCTTTCCTTTCCGGACAGTATGAGGATCTGAAAACCGCAGAGGCACAGCTGGAGAACATTATCCAGGAACTGGATGAGGGAATGCGTAAACAGTTTACGGAGAAATTCCAGGATATCCAGAGAGAGTTTGACAAGGCTTTCAAGGAATTGTTTGGAGGCGGTAAGGGCACTCTGGAGCTTGAGGAAGACGTGGACATTCTGGAAGCAGGAATTCGTATTATTTCCCAGCCGCCAGGCAAAAAGCTTCAGAATATGATGCAGCTTTCCGGTGGTGAGAAGGCACTTACTGCAATCGCACTTTTGTTTGCAATCCAGAATCTGAAGCCGTCGCCATTCTGTCTTCTTGATGAGATCGAGGCGGCACTTGACGATTCGAATGTAGGTCGTTTCGCAGGCTATCTTCAGAAGTTGACGAAGAACACTCAATTCATTATAATAACACACAGGCGTGGTACTATGAATGCCGCAGACAGACTTTATGGTATTACCATGCAGGAGAAAGGCGTCTCCACGCTGGTTTCCGTTGATCTTGTGGAAAACCAGCTTACGCAGTAAAAGGAGGAGAGGAAATGGCAGAGGAAAAGAAAGGCTTTTTTAAAAGACTTGTCAGTGGCCTGACAAAAACAAGAGACAACATCGTGGCAGGATTTGATTCTCTTTTCACCGGCTATTCAACAATAGATGATGATTTTTATGAGGAACTGGAAGAAATCCTGATCATGGGTGACATTGGAATCAATGCCACCACAGCCATTCTGGACAAATTAAAAGACCAGGTGGAAATCCGAAATATCAGGGATCCCAAGGAGTGCAAGCAGCTTCTTATTGATACCATCAAGGAGCAGATGACGGTAGACAGCACAGAGTACGAGTTTGAAAACCGCAAATCCGTTATTCTTGTGATCGGTGTCAATGGTGTTGGAAAAACAACTTCCGTTGGAAAACTTGCCGGCAAGCTGAAGGACCAGGGCAAAAAGGTTATTCTTGGTGCTGCGGATACTTTCCGTGCAGCAGCAGGGGAACAGCTGACCCAGTGGGCGAACCGGGCAGGAGTGGAGATCATTGGCGGTCAGGATGGAGCAGACCCGGCATCAGTTGTCTATGATGCAGTGGCAGCAGCCAAGGCCCGCAATGCAGACGTTCTGATCTGTGATACCGCAGGAAGACTTCATAATAAGAAGAATCTTATGGAAGAGCTTCGCAAGATTTACCGCATTCTGGAGAAGGAATATCCGGAAGCGTATCTGGAAACTCTGGTGGTTCTGGATGGAACGACAGGACAGAACGCACTTGTGCAGGCAAGACAGTTTGCAGAGGTGGCAAATGTAACCGGTATCATTCTTACCAAGCTTGATGGTACAGCCAAGGGTGGTATTGCGGTGGCAATCCAGTCTGAGCTTGATATTCCGGTGAAATATATTGGCGTTGGTGAGAGCATTGACGATTTACAGAAATTCGATGCAAATTCTTTTGTGGATGCGTTGTTTGATATTCATCCGGATGAAAACTAACCCCACAAACTACAGGAGGAAAAATAAAAATGCTTACATTAGAGAGTTTTGAAGAAGCGGCAGAAATAGTTAAGCAGGTAACCCAGGAGACCAAGCTGGTGAAGAGCAGTTATTTCTCTGAGCTCACTGGAAACAAGGTCTTCTTCAAACCAGAGAACATGCAGAGAACAGGTGCATATAAGGTGCGTGGAGCTTATTATAAGATCAGTACTCTTTCCGACGAGGAGAGGGGCAAAGGCCTGATCACAGCTTCCGCTGGAAACCATGCACAGGGTGTGGCATATGCAGCACACAAATACGGTGTGAAGGCCGTGATCGTAATGCCGACCACTACACCGCTTATTAAAGTAGAGCGTACAAAAGGGTATGGCGCAGAGGTTATTCTTCATGGTGATGTTTATGATGAGGCCTGTGCATATGCTCTGGAGCTTGCTGAAGAAAAGGGCTATACCTTTATTCATCCTTTTGACGATCCTGCAGTTGCTACCGGACAGGGAACCATTGCTATGGAGATCATTCAGGAGCTTCCTCTTGTAGATTATATTCTGGTGCCAATCGGTGGAGGTGGACTTGCAACAGGTGTATCCACACTTGCCAAGCTTCTTAATCCTCATATTAAAGTAATCGGTGTAGAGCCGGCAGGTGCAGCCTGCATGAAGGCTTCTCTTGAGAAAGGGGAGGTTGTTACACTGCCCCATGTAAACACCATTGCAGATGGTACTGCAGTTCAGACTCCGGGTTCTCATATTTTCCCATATATCCAGGAAAATCTGGATGAAATCATCACGGTTGAGGATGATGAGCTGATCGTTGCATTCCTGGATATGGTAGAGAATCACAAGATGATCGTTGAGAATTCAGGACTTCTGACAGTGGCTGCGCTTCGTCATCTTGATTTCAAGAATAAAAAGGTTGTGTCCATTTTAAGTGGTGGAAATATGGATGTGATTACCATGTCTTCTGTAGTACAGCATGGTTTGATCCAGCGTGACAGAATCTTTACCGTATCTGTTCTTATCCCGGATAAGCCTGGTGAACTGGTACGTGTGGCTTCTATTATTGCAGAGAATCAGGGAAATGTTATCAAGCTGGATCATAACCAGTTTGTAAGCACAAACCGTAATGCAGCTGTAGAACTGAAGATCACTCTGGAGGCGTTTGGTACAGACCATAAGAATCAGATCGTGAAAGCGCTGGAGACTGCCGGATGCAGACCGAAAGTAATTCGCGCAAGTCTGTAATTGAAAAATAGAAGCATTTCCCCAGCTTGCAGTTAATAACTAAAGTTAATCTATGTGCTTTGGACGTTTTGCATATTCATGTAAAAAAATGGGGAGTGTTTGCTGAAATGATTATAAATAAGTACAACTGTGTTGGTTAAAAAAGGATCGGCATGGCGGTGAATATAAGGAGTAGCAAACTATGAAAAAAGTAATTTTAACAGGAGACCGCCCTACAGGACGTCTTCATGTGGGACATTATGTGGGCTCTTTATCTGAGCGTGTAAAGCTTCAGAATTCCGGAAATTATGACGAGATTTATATTATGATCGCGGATGCCCAGGCGCTTACTGATAACGCAGAGCACCCGGAGAAGGTTCGTCAGAATATTATCCAGGTAGCACTTGATTATCTGGCTTGCGGGATTGATCCGGAGAAATCCACAATTTTCATCCAGTCCATGGTTCCGGAGCTTACAGAGCTTACCTTCTATTATATGAATCTGGTTACAGTGGCCCGTGTTCAGCGTAACCCTACTGTGAAATCTGAGATCCAGATGCGTAATTTCGAAGCCAGCATTCCGGTTGGATTCTTCTGCTATCCTATCAGCCAGGCAGCAGATATCACGGCTTTCCGCGCAACAGCAGTTCCGGTTGGCGAGGATCAGCTTCCTATGCTGGAGCAGTGCAAAGAGATCGTACACAAGTTTAACACAGTATATGGTGAGACGCTTACAGAGCCAGAGATCGTACTTCCTTCCAACAAGGCGTGCCTGCGTCTGCCAGGTATTGACGGTAAGGCAAAAATGAGTAAATCTCTTGGAAACTGCATTTATCTTTCCGATGAGGCAGATGAGGTTAAGAAGAAGGTTATGTCCATGTTCACGGATCCGAATCATCTTCGTGTTCAGGATCCGGGAAATGTTGATGGCAACCCGGTATTTATTTATCTGGATGCTTTCTGCAAACCAGAATATTTCCCGGAATTTCTTCCGGATTATCAGAACCTGGACGAGCTGAAAGACCATTATAAGAGAGGCGGACTTGGAGATGTTAAGGTTAAGAAGTTCCTGAACAACGTTCTCCAGGCTGAGCTTGGCCCGATCCGCGAGCGCCGTAAAATGTGGGAACAGCGTATTCCGGATGTTTATGACATTTTAAGAGAGGGCAGTAAGGTGGCTGAGGCAAAGGCAGCTGAGACTCTGAAGGATGTAAAGGCTTCTATGAGAATTAATTATTTTGATGATGATAGTTTGATTCAGTAAAATATGTGGATTTTAAGTGTCAGTAAAATATGTGAATTTTAAGTTGACATTTCGTTGGTTATGGCATATCCTAATAGTAGCTAAGGATTAGAGCAATAGTCCATCGAAAGCAAACGAAAACCCCGGAGGTGTGCGAGACTTCCGGGGTTTTCTATTCCGTTTATGTAGGTGGCTTATGCCTTAGGCTGTTATGCTGCCTATTTGTCTTTTCTGTCCAGCCATTTGTAAATGCAGTAGCTAATTACATTTACTGCGACAGGGACAAGGATTAGAGCAATAATATTATCCATCGAATTCACCTCCTTTCTGCTGGAGGCTCGACAGCTTTTGTAGTATAACATAAGGGCAGACAATTAGAGATAGCGTATAATAAATTTGGACATATAAAAAATATTGCGTGTAAAGAAAAAACACTTGACACACACCGCAAAATACGGTATGATACCCAAGGTGATAACGAATGGAAAAGTTTGTGGAACGTACTTTGCTCTATGATTTTTACGGAGAGCTTCTTACGAAGAGACAGCAGCAGATCTACGAGAGTGTAGTTCTGGAGGATTATTCTTTAAGTGAGGTTGCAGAGGAACTGAATATCAGCCGTCAGGGCGTACATGATATGATCAGACGCTGTGACAAGGCACTGGAAGGATATGAAGAGAAGCTGCATCTGGTGGAGAAGTTTGTGAATATCCGGGGACAGGTACATAAGATACATGAGCTTGCATCCGGATATCACGCTGATGATATTGAGGCAATATCCAATGTGATTTTAGAGGAGTTATAATTCATGGCATTTGAAAGCTTAACAGATAAACTTCAGAATGTATTTAAGAAGCTGAGAAGCAAAGGCCGTCTGACCGAAGAGGATGTTAAGATTGCTCTTAAAGAAGTTAAGATGGCACTCCTTGAAGCAGACGTTAACTTCAGAGTCGTGAAACAGTTCACGAAATCTGTACAGGAACGTGCAGTTGGACAGGACGTTATGAACGGACTGAACCCAGGCCAGATGGTCATCAAGATTGTAAACGAAGAGCTGGTTAATCTTATGGGAAGCGAGACTACAGAGCTTCCGATCAAGCCTGGCAATGATCTGACTGTCATTATGATGGCAGGTCTTCAGGGAGCCGGTAAGACTACTACCGCAGCCAAGCTTGCAGGTAAGATCAAGTCGAAAGGTAAGAAACCTCTTCTGGTAGCCTGTGACGTTTACAGACCCGCAGCGATCACTCAGCTGCAGGTAAACGGTGAGAAACAAGGCGTGGAAGTCTTTACCATGGGTGATAAGCAGAGCCCGGTAGACATAGCTAAGGCGGCCGTTGCACATGCCAAGGCGAATCAGCAGAATGTAGTGATCATTGATACAGCAGGTCGTCTTCATGTCGATGAGGATATGATGCAGGAGCTTGCTGATATTAAGGCTAATATTGAGGTAGATGCTACAGTCCTTGTAGTAGATGCCATGACCGGACAGGATGCAGTCAATGTAGCCCAGACTTTTGCAGAGAAGGTTGGAATCGATGGAGTGATCCTGACCAAGATGGATGGTGATACTCGTGGTGGTGCAGCCCTTTCCATCAAGTCCGTAACCGGTAAGCCAATCCTGTATGTAGGTATGGGAGAGAAGTTATCCGATCTGGAACAGTTTTATCCGGAAAGAATGGCATCCCGTATCCTTGGTATGGGAGATGTAATGAGCCTGATCGAGAAGGCAGAAGCAGCCGTAGATCAGGAAGCAGCCCAGGAGATGTCCAAGAAGCTGAAGAAGATGGATTTTGATTTCAATGACTATCTTACCAGCCTTGAACAGATGAATAAGATGGGCGGAATCTCTAGTATCCTGAATATGCTCCCAGGTGTGGGAAGCAAGATGAAAGATGTGGAGAGTATGATTGATGAGAAAGCAATGGACAGAACCAAGTCCATTATTCTTTCCATGACTCCACAGGAGCGTTCTAATCCGGGAATCCTGAACCTTTCCCGCAAGAACAGAATTGCCAGAGGCGCAGGTGTGGAGGTTGCAGAAGTCAATCGCCTTGTGAAACAGTTTGAGCAGAGCAAGAAGATGATGAAGCAGATGCCGGGTCTCATGGGCGGCGGCAAAATGGGTGGTAAAAGAGGCGGCTTCAAGCTTCCTTTTTAACATAAAATAATTAAATTAACTAATAAAGAGAAAGTAAATTGGAGGAAAATTAAAATGGCAGTTAAGATCAGATTAAGAAGAATGGGACAGAAGAAAGCACCTTACTATAGAATCGTTGTTGCAGATTCCCGCAGCAAACGTGATGGAAGATGTATCGAAGAGATCGGAACATATGATCCAAACCAGGAGCCAAGTGTATGCAAGGTTGACGAAGAAGCAGCTAAGAAATGGCTTGCAAACGGTGCTCAGCCTACAGAAGTTGTTGCTAAGATCCTCAAACAGGCCGGAATCGAGAAATAATTTAAGGAGTATCTTAGAGGTTGCCAGAATGGTTCAGACTGCACAGTATTTCCTGTGAAAGTCGTGAACTGTAACCGGCAATTTTCAGGGGGTATTTCTGTAACGTCCAGATGAGAGCATTTTTTGAATATGCTCCGGGGCGGGATCAGGGAGGTGTGTAATGAAAGAATTAGTAGAAGTAATTGCAAAATCTCTTGTTGAAAATCCGGACGAAGTAGTCGTTACCGAAACAGAAAAGGATGACGCTGTTGTTATCGAACTGAAGGTAGGACCATCTGATATGGGTAAGGTGATCGGACGTCAGGGCAGAATCGCCAAGGCCATCCGTACCGTAGTAAAAGCGGCTTCTTCCAAAAGCAGCAAAAAAGTGATTGTAGATATTCTGCAATGATAAGCAAGATATATGGATGCAGGAGCTGTGGAGACATGGCTCCTGTTTTTACTTATGAAAGTCCTGGACGGCAGACATATTCGTTTTTTGTAGAGGAGTTTTGAATGGAAGATTTATTAAAGGTTGGAGTAATTACCACCACTCATGGCGTGCGGGGAGAAGTAAAAGTATTCCCTACCACAGATCCGGAGCGTTTCCTGGATCTTGAATACGTGATTCTGGATGCTGGCAGAGAGATGAAAAAGCTGGAAATCCGTAACGTGAAATTTTTTAAGAATCTTGTGATCCTGAAATTTGACGGGATTGATAATATAAATGATATTGAAATGTACAAAGGCAGAGACCTGTGGGTTCCCAGAGAAGAAGCCCAGGAACTGGATGAAGATGAATATTACATCGGCGACCTGATTGGCATGGAAGTGGTTCTGGAGGACAACACCCATTTCGGAACCCTGAAAGATGTTATGGAGACAGGAGCCAATGATGTTTACGTAGTAGAGCTTCCTGATCATCAGGAAGTACTTCTCCCGGCAATCAGGGAATGCATCCTTGATGTTGACCTGGAGGAGAATGTGATGACGGTACATTTGATGAAAGGACTTTTGTAAATGAAATTCCATGTTTTGACCCTTTTTCCGGAAATGATCCGGAATGGAATGAACACCAGCATTACAGGACGTGCCATTAATGCAGGAATCCTTTCTGTGGAGGCCATAAATATCCGCGACTATGCTTTTAACAAGCACCAGAAAGTAGATGATTATACTTACGGCGGCGGTGCTGGAATGCTGATGCAGGCAGAACCGGTTTACCTGGCTTATGAAGCGATTGCCGAGAAAGCAGGGAAGCGCCCCCGTGTGGTTTATCTCACCCCGCAGGGACAGGTGTTTAATCAGCAGATGGCAAGAGATATGGCGGAAGAGGAAGACCTGGTTTTCCTTTGCGGTCACTATGAGGGGATTGATGAGCGTGTTCTGGAGGAAATTGTGACGGATTATGTGTCTATCGGAGATTATGTGCTTACAGGCGGCGAGCTTCCGGCCATGGTTATGATGGACTCTATTTCCCGCATGGTTCCAGGCGTGCTCAGCAATCAGGAGTCTGGCGAGACCGAGTCCTTTGCAGGAAACCTTCTGGAATATCCCCAGTACAGCCGCCCGGAAGAGTGGCATGGTAAAAAGGTTCCGGAGGTTCTTATGTCCGGTCATCATGCAAATATAGAGAAGTGGCGCAGAGAGCAGTCTATCATTCGTACAGCCAGAAGGCGCCCGGATCTGCTGAAAAAGGCAGATCTCACCAACAAAGAATGGAATTTTGTGCGGCAGCTGAAAAAGCAGTGGAAAGAGGAGGAATCCAAAGATGAGAACATCTGATTTTTACTATGAGCTCCCTCAGGAGCTGATTGCCCAGGATCCGCTGGAGGACAGAAGTTCTTCCAGACTTATGCATCTTTCTATGGCAGATGGCAGTATTGAGCATCGCCATTTCAGGGATATACTGGACTATCTGAATGAAGGTGATACTTTGGTTATCAATGATACCAAGGTTATTCCGGCAAGGCTTTACGGTCACAAGGAAGAGACTGGCGCAGTGATCGAAATCCTTCTTCTGAAAAGAAGAGAGAACGATATCTGGGAATGCCTGGTAAAGCCTGGCAAAAAGGCTCGTCCAGGTGCCAAAATCACATTTGGTGATGGCATTCTAGAGGGCGAGATCATCGACGTGGTGGACGAAGGCAACCGTCTGATCCAGTTCCATTATGAAGGCATTTTTGAGGAGATTCTGGACCAGCTGGGAGAGATGCCGCTGCCGCCATATATCACTCATAAATTAAAGGATAAGAATCGCTACCAGACTGTTTATGCAAAGAATGAGGGTTCCGCAGCAGCTCCTACAGCAGGTCTGCATTTCACCAAAGAACTTCTGGAACAGGTGAAAGCCAAGGGCGTAAATATTGCCCATGTAACTCTTCACGTAGGTCTTGGAACTTTCCGCCCGGTTAAAGTAGATGATGTAGAACAGCATCACATGCATTCTGAATTTTACATTGTGGAAGAAGACCAGGCGAAGCTGATCAACGATACCAAGAAAAATGGCGGCCGTGTGATCGCAGTTGGAACTACCAGCTGCCGTACACTGGAGTCTGCAACTGGTGAGGATGGTGTTCTGAAGTCTGGAAGCGGCTGGACAGAGATTTTTATTTATCCAGGCTATAAATTTAAGATGATCGACGGTCTGATCACCAACTTCCATCTGCCGGAATCCACACTGGTTATGCTGGTGTCTGCATTGGCTGGAAAAGAGAATATTCTGCATGCTTATGAGGTGGCAGTGCAGGAGAAGTATCGGTTCTTTTCATTTGGGGATGCGATGATCATTTTGTAGACCAAATTCTTACAAATGTAACTGACCGAAATTTATGTCGGCCACAAAAAACGCCCGGCAGGCATACACCTGTCGGGCGTTTTTATATACTGGAATATTCAAATGTTGCAGCAAGACCATTTCGGAAGACAATGGACTTGACTTTTCCGTTGTAGATCACAATGTTATCAATAACACTGACAACGAAAGTCTTTAGCACAGATGGATCTACAGACTGGGCGAGATTCTTATAATTGATATATAGCCGGTTGGAAAGTTTCTGCCCGATAATGAACTGAGAAGCTTTAGTAAGAAATTCGCTGTCAGTCAATGCCATTTGCACCTCTTCAGACTGAGCTATGCCAAGTTTGTCGTTGACATCAGAGAGCAAGGTTTCCAGATCTGTTCGCTTTCGGATGTATTCATTCTCAGAAATAGGGCGGTCGCTCATAATATAAGTGTTGAGCAGACGATCCAGCGCACGCTCCAGACGTTTTTTCTCTTTACGAAGCCGCACAAGTTCTGGATCCACCTTGGCGGTCTTGGGCTTACTGACAGCCACATCTTTTCCGTAAATCGCACCGCTGATATTTCCAGAGGAAAGAAGATTGAAGAAACTATTCAAACCATCACTATCAATGGATATGACATTATGGAAAGCGTCGCCGAAGAGCAGCCGGTCTTGTAGCTGCGCCGGAGTCTGTATATCTTTAAATCCTTTCTGAGCATTCAGCATGTTCAAAATATAGTTGAATACGAACTCACCGACCACCGGGTCTGATGTAGATTTTCCTGTACATTTATTCGAAGATCTGCGGCGGGTAGGGCAAGGGTAATTAGAATATTGCCAGCCGTCCGCCTTTTTATTAGATACAGAGTTATTCAATGGTTTTCCGCAGTTTCCACAGAACAGCAGACCACCAAAGATATGAATACGTTCCCGGGACGAAGCAGGAGCCATATCTTTTCGGTACCGCTTATTTGCTTTTAGAATGGCTTGCACTCTGGCGAACTGTTCTCTTGAAATGATTGCCGGGTGGTGATCCTTTACTATGATCCATTCACTTTCCGGCTTAGGTTTTGAACGATCGCCCTCACGAAGAGCATTATACCGATAATCTCCTACGTAAAAAATATTCCTGAGAACCAGATGAACGGTCACAGGCGACCATTCATGTCCATAACGAGAGATTGCGTTCCTGTCATTCAAAATTTTTGCCTCACGGACTATGCTGCGCTCCTGTTCATAAAGATCGAATATTTCCTGCACCAATGCAGCCTCGCCTTTGTCAATCTCAAAAATCTGCTTTTCCTTCTTTTCACCTTCTGTTCGGTATGTGTATCCGAAAGGGACACGTCCGCCGTTCCATCGACCACTTTGAGCCATAGCAATCATGGTGTGAGTAACACGTTCTGAGGTCATATTCCTTTCAAGTTCTGCAAACACAAGGATAATTTTGAGCATGGCTTCACCCATAGCTGTGCTGGTGTCAAACTGTTCGTTTTTACTGACAAACGTAACACCCAATTCTTTTAACTCTTTATACATCATGGAAAAGTCCAGCAGATTTCGGGAGATACGATCAATTTTCCAAACGAGAAGGTGAGAAAATTTGCCAGCTCTGATTTGCGACATCATATCTTGAAATTTGGGTCTGTCCATATTCTTACCGGAATACCCGGCATCTTCAAAAATAACGATATTCTCAGGCAATGCATTCAGCATCATTTGAGCGTAGGTCGTGAGCTGGGTGCGTTGCACGTTAAGAGACTCGCCGTTTTCCGCCTGCATAGTTGTGGAAACACGAATGTATATCGCTACTCTTGTCAATTTTGAAAATTCCATCAATGCTCCTTTCGTAAAATGAAAGCCGCCTGAGATCAAGCGGCCATCACTTCCAATATTGTTTTATCCAATCTTTTTCGGCGGCATTGCCGTGGCTTCAAAGTAAGAAGCCCATCGTATGAGATATACCCAAGCCTTTGAACGGCAAGCGGTATGGAAGAGGATTTCAACACATAATATTTCCACTTACTTCCTGAAGAACCAGAACGCCACTCTGAGCTTCCTTTTACACAGAAGATATAAATACTGTGTATATAGCTGCTGTGGGCTGCTTGCAGCGGCAGCACAGTATGAGCAGGGCATGTGGGATCATAGGATTCAGCAAGTGAAGCTACGCTGATCCCGAAAGAATATCTGCCTATCTGTTTGCTTTCAAAATAAGACATGTCAACGCCTCCTCTTGGAATAATCACTCAGCCGGACAACTTACTTTCATTTATCTTGGCTGCCATTTCACGCTCATACGCCACCTTGATGGAATCATAGATAAAATCCTGATTAGCTGGCGGGAGCTGCTGGTACATTGCCAACATTTCACTCTCTCTGGTACGTGTTGTCGGGAACGAGGTTTCTCCTGTCAGCAAAAATTCTGGCGTTACTCCTAGAAACTGAGCAATCTGCATAATGTATTTTGCGGGCGGATCGCTGTTTCGCTGCTTCCATGCGGTTGTCTGTGCGGTTCCGATCTTGAGCAGCTTGCAAAGATCAGCCGGTCTTTTTCCTTGTTCTTCCATAATGGAGAACATTCTTTCACATATCGTCATAATATCTACTCCAATAACTTAAAAATGTATAAAAAGAGCTTTACAAACTTACAAACGTATGCTATCATCATAATAACTTACAAATGTATGCTAACAAGCACACGAACGTAAGCAGAAACACAGGTTCCGGGACGAACCTTAGAACTATTTTACAATCTTAACTTACAAATGTAAAGATTGAAATTCCAGAATAAAGGAGGGACAAACGTGGGAGAAAACAAGGAGTTTTCTGACTGGGTAAAAAGAGCGAAAGTTGCAACTACAGAAAAAGGCGTAACGATTGTAGAGATTGCTGAAGAACTTGGGACAGCGACCAATTATCTGTATGGCATTATGAGCGGCAGAGTTTTCTCGCAGCCCATGATCCAGCGAGTAAGCGACTACCTTGGAATAGAGGGCGTTGCCAAACGTGATAAGAAAGAGCTGTCCGTGTGGTGCAAAAATGCGAAGATTGCAATGCTGTCACAGGGGATTTCTACAAATCAGCTTGCGGATAGCACTGGCATGAGAAGAGAGTATGTATCTTCAATTCTCAACGGACGTGTGGTTTCACAGCCTGCTATCCAGAAGATCAGCGATTTTTTGAATATTGCATGTAACGCTCTTTGATTTGTAACTATTGTAACATGAAACTATGGAGGACAGCATGGGTAACGGCTATAGGAAAGACGGTAAGAATGTATATTTTGAAGCCAGAAAAAAGGCTGCAATGTATAACGATACCCTAAGTAGCAGGGAAGGGGCTGCAAGGCTGCTTGGAATATCTGCGGCAACATTGACGGACTATGAGCGTGGGATCACGAAAGTAGTGCCGGTAGAAAATGTAGTGCAGATGGCAGAGCTGTATAGATGCCCCGAACTGGAAAATGGGTATTGTAAGCATGAATGTCCGATAGGCAGAAATAGACCAATAGCCACAGAGGTTCCGAGATTGGAGGGAACTGCGCTGCGGCTGATTAAGGAACTGAATGCCGATAAGCTTCAGGAACTAAAGGAATCTGTGGTTGATATTGCGGCAGACGGAAAGATCAGTGCAGACGAAAGGGACGGACTGCGAGAGGTTGTCCAGCAATTAAAAAATATACAGTACGCAATCAGTGAAGTGGTGTTGCTGACAGAAAAGGAACTCGGAGGGAAGGTGTAAGCATGAATGCGGAGGCAATGTTGGAAGTTCTGAAAAGGGATTTTGGGATAAATAACAGAGAAGAATTTGAGACAGCGTGCAAGAATTTCACAGGGCTGGACATTGGCATTTTTATTACACCGGTAGGGGAGGTAACGGAAAATGATGGTAAATGCAGAGAAAGTTATTTACAGACTGTTAATTGGTAGCGTAATCACAGCGGCAACATGGACTTTAATGACAGGAGATTTTGACACTGTGTTTGGCGTACTTACATGGTTTGCGATCACACTTTTTGTACAGGAAGATATTTATGATTTTGTAAGAAAGAAAAGACGGCAGGCCAGAAAAAAGAATTTTAAGATCCGTAAAGCGGCAGAAACAGATTCGAGAGAAAGGATGGGAGCTTAATTATGTGCAGCGTATGCAGAAGAAATCCCTGTGCAGCAGGTTGCCCCAATGCAGAGGAACCAAAACCGATACATATTTGCAAGGAATGTGGCTATGGCATTTATGAGGGCGACCATTATTACGACGGACAGGACGGATATTACTGTGAAGAATGTCTGGAAGATATGTCGGTTAAAGAACTGGTTGAGCTGCTGGGCGATGAACTGAAAACAGCATAAATACAAGATATGGAGGAATATGGGAATGAACGAATTACAGGTAAACGTAACACAGAAACCGGGTGCGGTGCAGTGGAACTTTGAAGAGCTGGTAAATGCTTTGCAGGCTCAAATGCAGCAGTATGAGGCTATGGTATATACAGAAGATACCGTAAAAGACGCAAAAGCAGATGTGGCGGCACTGAGAAAGCTGCGCGGCGAAGTTGAGAGCCGGAGAAAAGAGATCAGAAACAAATGTCTGGAACCATACGGCGTAATTGAAGAACAGGCCAAAATCCTTACAGGCATGATTGACAAGCCGATAGCCAAGATTTCTGAACAGGTAGAGGAATACACTGAGAAAAGGAAACAGGAAAAGAAAGAAGAGATTTTGACTTTTATGCGAGATACCTTTGCAGATCTGCCAGACAATGTTTCTGCAAAGCTGCGCTTCAAAGTATATGATCCAAAATGGGAAAATGCGACAGCTACGAAGAAAGCATATAAAGACGCTATCACCAGTGCTTATCAGGCTGCAAAATCTGATCTTGCGATTTTGGAAGGCGTTGATCCGGATTACAAGGAAGCTGCAATGCAGGCATATATCAAAGATTTGAGCTTGCAGGACGCTATGGCGAAGGCACAGGAACTTCAGAAGCAGAAAGAAATTGTTCTGGAAAATGAGCGCAGACGCAAGGCGGAACAGGAACGGCTTGAACAGGAGAAAGCTGTCAGAGAAAAGGCACAGGTTGCCCTGGTATTCCAGCCGAAGCAGGAACCTGTAAAAGAGCCAGAAATGCCATTTGGAGAACCAAGCGTAGGAGCTTTTGAAGCAGAAAAGGAAATTGCTGTGCGAGTTATGGTACCTGAAAGCCGAATGGGAGAGTTTGAACAGGCAATGCAGGATCTGTTTATGAGATATGAGGTGATCTGATGGCTGATACAGAGGTAAAAGCAGGAAAAATCTATGCAGCAATATCAAATGTGATGGCTGCAATCAATGCGGTAGGCAAGAACCAGAAGAATAAGAATCAGGGATTTATGTACCGCGGCGTTGACGATGTGATGAATGCCCTGTATCCGGCGCTGTCCGAATACCATGTGTTTATAGTACCGCAGATCATTGAGCAGAAAAGAGAAGAACGGCGTACGAACTCAGGAAATGTACTTCTGTATTCTATTTGCCAGATACGCTTCCGGTTCTATACGGACGATGGAAGTTATGTGGATGCCGTTACAATCGGCGAGGGCATGGACAGCGGAGATAAAGCTACCAACAAGGCTATGGCTGTGGCGTTTAAATATGCTTGCTTCCAAGTATTCTGCATACCTACGGTAGAAATGAATGATCCAGACGGCGATACGCCAGATCCTATTGAACCGTCACAGGAAGCGCAGCAGAAGGAAATTGACACGGCAAATAACTCCCCGATTGATAAGACAAAGATTTCAGTGATCCGTAATACGATTGCCAGCAAGGGACTGAAAGAAAGCAGCATTCTGGAACACTACGGAGTCAAGAGCTTTGAGGCAATGTCCTTTGGAATGTGGAATAATGCTATGCAGCTTTTGAGTAAGTATCCAAACAAAGCATAGCGGACGGAGGTCAGAGATGGTAAGAACGTCAGACGATAAAAAGGCATTTTACTTATACAATGATTACATAGACCATGTGAAACTGATGTCTGACGAGGACGCAGGGAAACTGTTCAAGGCGATCTTGGAATATGAGAACGACTTGGAAGTACAGGAACTTTCAGGGGTTGCAGCTATGGCATTTTCCTTTATTAAAAATCAACTGGACAGGGATTCTAGTAAATATGAGGAAATATGCAAAAAGAACCGGGCAAACGGCATGAAAGGCGGCAGACCACGAAAGAATGCAGAGGAACAGCCAAACCGAACGGTTGCGGAAGAAAACCCAGAAAACCGGACGGTTTTGGAACAGGGGACAGAAGAGAAACAGAACGAGAAGCCTGCGAAGAAAGTGAATTCATATCCTAAGAATTTTGAAGAGTTTTGGGCTGTATATCCCCGGAAAGATGAAAAAGGTGTTGCCTATGCGAAGTATGCAGCAAGGATCAAGGACGGCTACAGCCCGGAAGAATTGCTGCAAGCGGCAACAGCTTATGCAGATCAGTGCAAACGGTTGAGAACAGAGAAACAGTTCACAAAGCAGGCAAAGACATTTTTATCCGACAAGGCACCGTTTGCAGATTTTTTAAAGAACGACATTAAGCAGGAACCCGAAAATGATGGCTACGGAGAAGTTGACTTCTCAAAACTGGTGGAGGTATAGCATGGACGTAACAGGTTATCTTCCGATTGAACAGAGTAAAAATGCAGAAAACGTAAAAGATGGAGATTATCAGAAAGATGGGCTTTGGTACTGTGGCGTTTGCCACAGACCGAAGCAACACCGGATAGAGCTGGGATCGTTCAAGCGGATAGTGTGGTGCATATGTCAGTGCGACGCTGATCGGTTACAGGAAAGAAAGGAAAAGGATGATTACGAGGAACGAATGCGGTATGTGCAGCGGTTGAAAATGGCAAGCTGTATGCCCTGGGACTGTATGGAAGCAAGCTTTTCTGAGTATAGAGTCCGCAAGGAAAATGAGAAAGCGTTCAATATTGCAAAACGGTATGTGGAACGCTTTGGGACTATGAAGCAGGAAGCACAGGGACTTTTGCTGTATGGCCCGCTGGGAACCGGGAAGTCCTATACAGCGGCGTGTATCGCAAATGCGCTTATGGAACAGAGCGTGCCGGTAATAATGACATCCTTTGTAGAGATCCTGAAGGATATTCAGGGCAGGGGAAGCAAAGAAGCTGAATATATGGACGCACTGAATGCAGCTACCCTGTTGATTATTGATGATCTGGGCGCAGAGCGCGATTCAGCGTATGCAGTAGAAAAGGTATATAGCGTAATTGATCGGCGGGTACGCTCCGGGAAACCAATGATTCTGACAACCAATTTAAAGGTGCAGGATATGGTCGGGTGTGCGGATCTGAGCTTACGCAGAATATACGACCGGATTTTTGAAAAGTGCTATCCGGTGGAAATGCTTGGAACGTCCTTCCGTTTGGAGGAAGCGGCAAGGCGGCAGGCGCAGATGAAAATGTTATTTGCTTAAAGGAGGAAAAGCATGGGAACGAACAAAGTAGGAGAAAACATCAAGAAGCTTCGGACGGAAAGCGGTCTTTCACAGAAAGAAGTTGCGCAGGCGATTGGCAGAAGCGAGAGCCAGATCGGTGCTTATGAGAATGGATCGGTGGATATGCCACTGAGCGTACTGTTCAAAATTGCAGCTTGCCTGAAATGTGCACCAGAGGAACTGATTACTGGTAAACAGGACAAGCCGGAAAAGAAGTGGGATGCGGAGTTGAAAATATTCCATCAGCAGGACAGATTGACAATGATTCAGATTCTTGCAAAGAACGGATATGAGGTGGGGCAGAACAAACGTTACCCGAGTCCAGACAGCAAGACACTGAGCTATTATGTACACGCAACATTGCTGGAAGATAACGCCGATACGTCCAGAAATGATAAGTAGGAGACGATATGCGGTATATAAGAAAGCCGGAAACGGTGGATGTATTTCAGTTTGGGGCAGATGCAGAAGTATCAGCCCCGAGCTGGTTTATGAAAGAACTGGAAAAAGAACAGATTTTCATTAATCGGGTAATCACAGACGGAGCGACCAAAGTTTACGGATGCACGATCACGACGGCTTATGGAAAACAGAGAGAGAAAAATGGTGATTATATTGTGCGTGCTGCGAATGGCAGCATTTTTCCGGTTAAGAAGAACATATTCAGAACACAGTATGAAAGGGTGAAAACATGAAAGTAGCATTTATTGTGGATGGAGAGCCAAAGGCAAAGCAGAGGCCAAGAGTTGTACAGACAGACCATGGATCCGTAGCATACACACCGAGGCAGACAAAAAATTATGAGGATTGGGTAAAGTGCTGCTATATCAATCAGGTAGGAAGAATAAAATTGCAGGCACCGATCAGAGCTACCATAACTGGCGTATTCCCTATACCGAAAAGCACACCGAAATATAAAAGGGTGAAAATGCTGGCAGGCGAGATTCTGCATACAAAGAAAATAGACTGCGATAATCTGGCAAAAGCTATTCTGGATTCACTGAATAAAATTGCTTATGATGATGATTCGGGAATTTCAATGCTGGTCGTTGATAAGATATATGGTGAAATGCCAAGAGTAGAAATCACACTGGAAGAAATCGGACAATAAGGAGGGCAAATGCGTGGGAAAGAAAGGATTGACTGACGAGGATGTTGCAATGATCGCAAGCGTAGCTGCGGAGAAAGCGATTGAGGCGTACAGAAAAAAGGAAGATTCGGAGCGAAAAAAGCGGGAACGTACTGAAAGCAAACCGGCAAAGACAAAGAAGCTGCTGACTGCATACAGGCGCATGAAAACAGACGTTGCCGATACAGAAGAACTGACAGAAGCAGAAAAGCGGGAGTTCCGCTGGAGATTTATTGAAGATCTTATGGGAAGTGCCGGCAATAATTGCGACCGGACCGAAAAGGACATTGAGAAATATGAGACAAAGCGGAAACAGAATTTGTTCTATGTGCAGATTATTGATCGCGCCATGAAGCTGTATAAACAGGAGTGCGAAAGTTCACCTTACGAGGAAGATGTTCGTCGGTACAGAGAGGTACACGCCATGTACATTGCTGATGAACCAAAGACCGTGCAGCAGATTTCTGAATTAGAAAATGTCAGCGACAAGACTGTGTACAATGATTTCAGAATTGCATGTGCCGCTATCTCTGTGTATTTGCTTGGAGCCTGAGTTTTACAGGCTTTAAGGACATTTTACCACGCATTACAATTCGGACGCTCCCTATGGCTGTGAGGGCTTGTGGGAGCATTTCAAAATGTTTAGGTTTACCTTAGAAACGTACTGCGGTAATATGGTAGTGCGAGTTCCCATGGTTTCGACCATAGCAGGGGCAAGTATTTCTGTTCTTGTATCCTCCAATCACAAGGACACCAGAAAAAGCAGGTGGCTGGACTTACCGCCAGTCACCAATGCCCTGAGGAAAAATGCAGACCGCCGAAAAGGCGGTTTTTTTATACCCAAATTTAGGGGAAAGGAGAATACTATGAACGATAAGAATGCAGTAATGATGGAAAAGTCCGAGCTTATGAAGCTGGTAGACATCACACCATATGCGAACAATCCGCGAAAAAATGATCGTGCAATCGAGCCGGTGATGAACAGTATCAGAGAGTTTGGATTTAACCAGCCGATCGTTGTTGACAAAGATCATGTGATTATCGTAGGACATACCCGGTATCTGGCAGCACTGGAACTTGGGCTTGAAGAAGTTCCGGTATATGTTGCAGCGCACCTTTCCGAAGAACAGGCAAGAGCTTACCGCTTGGCAGACAACAAGACAAATGAGTTGTCTGAATGGGACGCAGGCCTGTTGGAACTGGAACTGGATGCAGTAGAAGATCTGGATATGTCTGATTATGGTTTTGAAGATGATGATGTAGAACTGGACATTCCAAAAGACAGTAAGGATGACAGCGAAAGTCTTGAAACTCAGGAGTACATGAAATTTGCCGGTCACAATGTACCTATGAGTGATTACGAGGTGGAGCTGTTGGAAAAGAAACTGAATGAATATACCGATGAAGCCGGTACTGCTTATGGCTTCGTGCGGCACATTCTGGAAGAATAATGCGGTTTATTGAAAATTATCCAATAGACCAGATCACACCGGCAGATTACAACCCGCGTAAAATCAAAGAGAATGCTTTTGAGAAGTTGCAGGAAAGCCTTTTGAAGTTTGGCGTATGCAAAGCTGTCATTGCAAACCTTGACGGCACCATCGTTGCAGGGCACCAGAGAACAAAGGCCATGAAAGCGGTTGGCATAAATCACTGCCCGATATTCATTCTGGAAAAGAACGTATCCTTACAGGATGAAATCAAATTCAACTTGATGCACAACAGTGTGGAAACGGAAACGGCAAAGATGCGTATTGACAATGCAGCGGATATTCCGTTTGGATTTACACTGGTGAAAAACGAGCATCTGGAAACAGTGCATAAGGGCAAAGGTTCCATTATCAAAGAAATCAGCCGTCTGATCTCAAAATACGGAGATTACGGAAACATTATTGTGGACGAGGACGGCAATGTGATCCACAATGCAGATTATGCGTATTGCTGCAAGTTGCTGGGAAATGATGTTGTGGTTTATAAAATGCACAATGAGCATGTGCGAGAGTTTCTGATGTATCTTGGCATTGATTATGGCGAATACAATTACGAGACCTTGGGAATTAAGCCTTATGTGCAGACGCATTGCCAAATGAGCCGCAACGGATCCAGTATCAAAAGCACGCTCTATGAGAATTTTGTAATTCCAAGCCTCACGAAATCAGATAGGCTTGTGGATTTTGGCGCAGGCAAATGTTTCTACAGCAAGAACCTGCGGCAGAAGGGCTACGACACGCACTGGTACGAGCCGTTCTACAAAACGGAAGGAACTGAAAAGCTGAATGTAAGCGAAGTCGTCCGCATGATAAAAGCTCTTAACCGGGATATAAAGGAAAAGGGACTTTACAATGTGGTCGTGCTGGATTCAGTAATCAATTCCATAACGAGCAATGATTATGAAGACTGGGTGTTGACATGCTGCAACGCTCTGATGTCCTAAGACGGAACATTCTTCACCGGTACACGAAACCTGCAGGTCGTACAGGACAGAGGAAATCTGGAAACAAGTTCGGATTCTGTAAGATATATTGAATTTCTGGATAAAGATAATTTCAGCGCCACTTTCCGCAAAGGAACATGGACGATGCAGAAATTCCATGATAAAGAATCGCTGACACGCACACTGAAAAGATATTTTGAAGATGTGCAGGTTGTTGATAAAGGAGCAACACAGATCTGGGCTGTATGCAGAAAACCGAAAGACCTCGGAAAAGAAAGATACGAGAAAGCGCTCAATATTGAATTCAATCTGGAATATCCCGGAGGATACAGACACAATCAACATGAGCGCTTGGTTGAGACTATTTTAAGTTATCATTGAACCAGTTAGCAAACTGCCAGTTCCGGCAAGTGCTGTAAGATTTATAAATCATCTTCGGGTGATGATTAAAACGAGGGTCGATAGGTAACTCAATGGCATCCTCTATTGTGATGGATATGCCATTGCTTTTGTAAGTGAGTACATTTCCTTCACATGGTCGAAATGCGAGATGAAAGTTTTTCGACCAGTTATACGGATAGGCTACGCCACACAGGTAGTAGACACTGTTCGAGAGGGGGATGTCTGCAGCTTCGGTGATACGGTTGTTGATTCGAGTATCATATTCACCGATAAGACATTTGGCACAATGCTGTGATAGATCGACATCCGTTACAGTTTTCAACCACAGATATTTGAATGTCGATGTGACCGTCATGTTTTTAATACGCATGATACATGGCCTCCTTTCACTGTATATTCTAACATATCCGAGGGGATACATAAAGCAAAATACAGACCGAAAACAAAGGTAGGAAAGTGAGGTGAGGATGTGGGAAATGAGGGCAATCTAAAGCCTGTCCGAACCGAGGAAGAAGCAAGAGAGAAGGGGAGGAGGGGCGGAATCAAATCTGGGGAGTCACGCAGGCGCAAGAGAGACATGAAAAAGGCAGCTCAGCTGCTCATGGGGTTGGATATAAAAAGCCCCAAATTGCAGGAGCAGGTGAAAGGCTATGGGCTGGAAGATGAAGACGTGAATAACCAGATGGCAGTCCTTGTTTCCATGTTCGTGCAGGCCACAAAGGGAAACGTCCGGGCAGCAGAGTTCATTCGGGATACGATGGGTGAGAATCCAGAAACTCTGTACAAGATGGAAGAGCTGAAGCAGCGCAAGCGTGAATTTGAATATCAGAAACAGAAAGACCGGGAACAGGCAGGAGGAACTGAGAATGATGCACTGAAAGCATGGGCGGAAAAGGTCAAATCTATGAGAGAAGGTGGCGACAGTGGATGAAAAGTGGCTGACCGACTTCATAGAAGAATCCATACCGCTGTGGCTGAATGATCCAGTGCTGTTTTTCCGGGAAGTTCTTGAATTTGAGCCGGACGACTGGCAGGTGGAAGCGGCTCATAATATTCGGACTCACAACCGGGTGGCAATCAAGTCTGGACAGGGTGTTGGGAAGACAGCATTTGAGGCTGGTATCTTCCTATGGTTTCTGACCTGCTATTACAATGCCAGAGTGGTAGCGACTGCGCCTACTCAGCAACAGCTTCACGACGTTCTGTGGAGCGAGGTTGCAAAGTGGATGAATAATTCTCCGCTACTTCCGGCATTGCTGAAATGGACAAAGACCTATGTGTATGTCAAAGGCTATGAGAAACGCTGGTTCGCTGTAGCGAGGACAGCAAACAAGCCAGAGAATATGCAGGGCTTTCATGAGGATAACATGCTGTTCATCGTGGATGAGGCTTCCGGTGTTGCAGATCCAATTATGGAAGCCATAATGGGTACGCTGTCCGGTGACAATAATAAGCTGCTGATGTGCGGCAACCCAACAAAAACAACAGGCACGTTCTATGATGCTTTTACCGTAGACCGTGCCATTTTTGCGTTACAGACCGTATCCTCCCGGGACAGCAAGCGAACCAACAAAGACAACATTGCTTCGCTTGATCGGAAGTATGGCAAGGACAGTAATGTGGTTCGGGTCCGAGTGGACGGCAAGTTCCCAGAGCAGGAAGATGATGTGTTCATTCCGGCTTCATGGATTGAGGACTCCATTTCTACTGAGATGGAAAAGGAAACGGCACTTGCTTTTGGAGTATATGTTTCTGAAAGTGGCGAGAAAATCCGAGATGTGCGCGGCGTGCTGACGATAGATATTGGGTGCGACGTTGCCCGATTCGGAGATGATAGAACCTGTATCACATTCAAGGTCAATGAGGTGGTACAGATCTACAAGAAGTACAACGGCAAAAATACTGTCTGGACAACCGGAACCATCTGCCAGCTTTACAACGAGTTGAAAAAAATATTCTGCTTTTCAGGAGTTATCCCTGTAAAGGTAGACGATGGCGGAGTTGGCGGCGGTGTTACGGATCAGCTCAAAGCTGCGAAGAAAGCAAACCCGGAAGTATATGGGGATATGGACGTTGTGCCTGTGAATTTCGGGCAAAGGATCAAGCATAAAAGATTCTACGACAGTACCACATATATGATGGGAGTTGTCCGGGATATGATACAGCCGTTTGACGAAGAGGGAAAGCCCCGGAAGTCGCAGCTGATTCTTCCGAATGACAACGATATGGTGGGACAGCTATCCTGCCGTAAATATGATTTCGTGGAAACCCGGCAAAAGGTGGAATCGAAAGCGGAAATGAAAAAGAGGGGATTAAGCTCCCCGGACGAAGCTGACAGCGTACTGCTTGCAGTATTGCCGGTCAAATCAAAGAAGAGAGGTGAGAAGAAATGAGTGATTCAGCAAAAACAGCAAAGCCACGTCCAGTCCATGCGAGAGTTATCAAGGAAATGCAGCCAGTACAGAAGCCGGTGCAGAAAGCAGAGACTTCCACACAGATTGAAATTCAGGAAGCCTTTAATGGCAGCGAGTGGATTCAGCAGCCTATGGATCTGCATGTGCTGGAACGTTATGTGTCTGAAAGCTCTATCCTGCCTCAGTGTATTCATTCATACCGCAATAATATTCCGGGATTTGGTATTGGAGTCCGCTACATTGAAGATGTTGAGGAAACACCGGATATGGTAGATGAGTTCAACAAAGCGGAAGAAATCATAGAGCTGCTTACCATTGAGCAGGACACAAAGGAAATCTTCGAGGACATTATCGAAGCGCGGGAAACCTACGGCATAGCTTATGTTGAAGTTATCCGCAATCTTGCAAATGAAGTGGTACAGATAGAGTTTATCCGTAACACTCCAAGCATAATGAAGACCGAACCACTGGAACCATATGTGCCATTTACCTATTACCATCATGGAACCAGCCTTGTAAGACAGCGGAAGTTCCGTAAATACCGACAGGACATTGGCGGGAAAACGGTGTATTACAAAGAATTTGGAGATCCAAGAATCATGGACAGGCGCAATGGCAAGTATCTGGAAGCTGGTGAAGCTCTGGATCGTAAATGGCAGGCCAATGAAATACTTGAGTTTGCCATTGGAACCAAGCCATACGGTGAGGTCCGGTGGATAGGACAGCTTTTAGGAGTAGACGGCAGCCGGAGAGCGGAGAGCCTGAATAATAATTATTTTATCAACGGACGGCACACGCCGCTGCTGATTATGATTAAGGGCGGCACTCTGACAGAAGACAGCTACACAAAGCTTCAAGAGTATATGAACGGAATTAAGGGCGAGCAGGGGCAGCACGCCTTTATTGTTTTGGAAGCGGAAAATGCAGAGCAGCGCACCGATTTTGACACCAGCGACAAGCCGGAAATTGAGATCAAGGACATTGCCAGTATTCTCCAAAAAGACGAGCTGTTTCAGGAATACTTGGAAAATAACCGGAAGAGAGTGCAGTCAGCGTTCTTACTGCCAGATCTGTATGTGGGCTACACCACAGACTTCAATCGTGCTACAGCGCAGACGGCGAAAGAGGTCACTGAAGAGCAGGTCTTCCAGCCAGAGCGAATATCTCTGGCATGGGTGATAAACAATAAGCTGCTGAATGGCTACCAGTTCAAACATGTGGAGGCATACTTCCTTGCACCGAATATCACGAACCCAGATGATCTGTACAAGATTCTTACAGTAAGCAACAATGCAGGCGGACTGACTCCGAATAAGGCAAAAGATGTTGTTTATCGTATGCTGGGCGAAACCTCAGAGGATTACGAAGAGGAATGGGGCGACATTCCACTGAAGATATACGCTGAGCGGAACTCTTCCGTTGCTGATGTGAACGGTATCGCGGCGCAGCTTACGCAGCAGATTCAGAAAGCTCAGAGCAATAATACACCGGATGAAGTGGTTTCCGTAATGAAATCCGTCCAGAAGTTGTTGAAAGAGATCAAAGAGCAGGAGGGCAAGCAATGAAAATCAGTATCAAAACCAGCGATAAGAAAAACAAATATATGACTCACATCGTTGTAAATGGCATTGACCTTGGAATGTATGCCAGTGGCTATCAGCTCAAGCAGGAACCCGGGGAGATACCGGTGCTCAGTGTGGACATTCCTGTGACGGATATGGATATTGATCTGCCGGAAGGCTGTGTGATCGTAAGACAGGAGGGCAAGGAGCATGAAACTGAATGTGGATCCCCTGCTGGAAGCGATTGAACGGTACATTGTAAAAGCGGACGATGATCTGGAAGAACGGCTCAACGAAGAGGGGTATGTAGAGGCTGGCGTAGCGGTAGCTCATATGGGAACCATTGAGGACGGCGTGACGGCGGCAGTGGAGAACAACGTGAACGAAGTGTTGGCGAGATTGCAGAGCGCATCTGGTGTAGACGATTTCGTTGAAACTGTATGGCCCGAAATCAGCAACTCAGATGAAATGGAAAAAGCTCTGCATGATTTGTTTTATCAGCAATTCGACGAACTGCTTCACAGGTTTACAAAACAGTGGATCATATCAGCAGACCCGGAACTTGGAGAAGTGATTGACGATGGAATCACAAAACCAGCGGAGGCGTTTATCAAAGGGTGGAGCCAACAGCTTGCCAATCTCATGCACCTGAACACGAAAGATGGAATTGAAAAGATCCTGCTGGACGCACAGGAACAAAAGCAGACCATTGATGAAGTGGCACAGGCTATAGCTGACAGCGGAATCCGTGAATGTGGTTACCGAAGCCGCAGGGTTGCGGTAACGGAAGTTCTTCGTGTTGAGGAGTATGCACATCAGGAAGCCCGGATACAAAACCCGTCCTGCTACAAAAAAGAGTGGGTACATACCGGCGCGGCGCATCCGAGAGAAAACCATGTAGCCATAAGTGGGCAGCAGGTTTTCAAAAGAGAATCGTTCACACTTATCGGAAAGAACGGCGGCACTTATTATCCTATGTGTCCCAGAGATACGTCACTTCCAGCGGAAGAAAGCATAAACTGCCATTGTATCACAAAGGATATTGTGGATCAGGAAATTCTTGGAATGTCGTTGGACGAACGTGTTTCCTTGCGAGAGAAATATATGAGCGAGGTTAATGCGGAGTATGATGCCTTTGAACAGAAATTCAATGAGGAACGTGGAATCGAGGAAATGAGGGACGACCCGAGTATTACTTGGGATATGTACAATGCCTACTATGAGGCTTGGAGAAATGGAGAAATTTGAATGAAAAAAAGCGACACACAGCATGGGACAAGAGCACCGTGCTGTTTTTTATGCCCCATATTGAAAATCTAAAGAAAGGAGCAAAGCAGAAATGCGGAACAAAGTAGTGAAAGCGTATGCCATGACCGATGTCAAGCCGATATTCGTATCATTGGTTGACAAAGCTGCGAATCAGCGGCAGTTCCTGCTGACGAAATCGCAGGACGGCAGCGCAATCTTTCAGACCTATGGAAGAATCCTGAAAGCCGACAGTGAAGCACATTATGTGACTGGTATCGTATATGAGCCGATGGAAGAGGATACACAGGGCAATTATATGACAGCAGAAGAGATCGAAAAAGCGCAGCGTTGGTTTGCCAAAAATGCGAACAGCATTGATCTTCAGCACAACTTCGAGAAGATGGAAAGTGCGGCTGTGGTTGAGAACTGGATTGCAAAATGCGACTGCCAGATCAACGGGCAGGATGTGAAAGAGGGATCATGGCTTATGACTGTTGAGGTATCCGACCCCGGCATCTATGAAGCTATCGAAAAGGGAGAAATTACCGGGTTCAGCATGGGTGGAACAGGCGTTTACAGCAATGTTGATGATGATATTTCCTGCGACGAGCCGGTTGCAAAAACCGGGCTGAACATCTTCCAGAAGATGGCAAAAGCATTTACAGCACCGAAAGCAGTACAGAAGGGCGCAGTCATGGAGAACTATAAAAGAACCAGTATCCATGATAATTTCTGGAATGCCTATTATGCACTGTCTGATTATCTGCTGGATGCCTACAATCCGGAAACCGGACGCTGGGAAATCCAGACAGACGAGGATGTGATTCGCGGCGCATTGGACGATTTCAACCAGATCGTCACGCAGCTTCTCACCGGCAATGAACCGGTAGTGAAAGCGTTGAATGCAGCTTCCGTCGAAAAGGCAGCAGGTGCAGGAAAAGAAAACCTGAATGTTCTGAAAAGTATCTACCAGAATCTCGGAACATTCATTGAGAAGTCAGAAGAACAGGAGGAAATGGAAGTGGAGATTACCAAAGCCGAATTAGAGACTATCGTAGCTGGCGCAGTTCAGAAAGCTATGGGAGCGAGCCAGAACGCTGCAAATCCGCCTCAGAACGCAGAGGGTGCAGCAATTACCACCAATGACGTTCGGAAAGCTGCTGGCGGCTGTGAGGGCGCAGAGGAACCCATTACAGCGGAAACTATTGAGAAAATGGTAAATGCAGCAATTCAGAAAGCAGTAAATCCGCCGGAAGAACCTATGACAATGGCAAAAGCGCAGGAGTTTGTAGAAGCTGCTGTAGCAAAGGCACTTGATCCGATTATCAAGAGCGCTGGTCTTCCGAGTAATTTAAACAATGCTGACAGCTCCGTTCAGAAAAGTGCGCCGGAGAGCCACTTTATGGACGGAGTTTTCTTTTAATCAAAAATAAGGAGGAATAGATTATGCCGACAAATAGAGAACTTCTTATGAGAGCTGCCGGTACTGCAATCAGCACCGGTTCACTGACCGGCGGCGGACTCTTACAGCCGTATCAGGCAAGACAGTTCATCCAGCAGACTTTTGAGGCAACAAACCTTGCACCGCTGGTAAGACATGAGATGCGTGCGGAACGCAGAGGTGAGATTGATAAAATCGGTATCGCCCCGAGACTTCTGAGAGAAAAGAAAGAGAACACTGACGACGGCTACAGAGCTTCCGTAGCAACAAGCCAGATCAGCTTCTCTACCACACCGGTTAGACTTCCTTGGGAAGTTACGGAAGAAACACTCCGTCAGAACATCGAGGGAGAAAACATGAATAAGGTTATCACAGACCTTATGACCGCACAGCTTGGTGTTGATATGGAAGATCTGTACCTGAATGGTAATGAAGATGTGTCCAAAGCGGCAGAGTTCAGCGAATCAAAAACATATGCTGCTGGCGATACCGTTACGCATAACAAGAAACTTTATATCTTCGACAAGGCACATTCTGCTGGTACATGGGCTGGGACAGACACTACAGAGATCGGAGAGGCAGCAGATGTTGATTTCTTAAAGGTCAATGACGGATGGATCAAACAGATCAAAGAGGGCGGCCATATCCTTGATAAATCTTCTGAGGCTGAAATGAGCTTGGATATGTTTTATCAGATGGTTGCGTCTATTCCGAATAAGTACAACAACGGAAAACTCCGCTGGCTTATGTCACCGAGAAGAGCACAGCAGTGGGAACTGTTTCTGCTGAATCTGGTCGCACATCATGGCGGCGCAGTGCCGGATAACATGTACACAGCACCGGTAAAAATCCCGACTGTTGAATGCCCGAGCATGAGTGACGATGTGATTCTTCTTACTGATCCAAAGAACCTGATCGTAGTAAACAGCTATACCGTAAAGATCCGCAGTACCAACACTGATAAGGAATCTATCATGATGGACAAGCGTTTCTATGTGGCACATCTGGATTACGACCCGATCATCGAGGAAAAGGATGCGACAGGCATCTTACTTCTGAAGCGGTAAGCAGGAGGGAACTGCTATGGTAAAAATCGGATTGATTCATGGCATGTCCTATAGAGACAGCCGAATATTTGTAACAAAGGAAAAGCCGGAAGTTTTAGTAGATGATATGGACGTTGCCAAACACTACGAAAACACCGGCTTTTTTAAAATCCTTGGTGAAGCCGGAACCGACACTGCGGCACTGAGCGCAGCATTGGAAAATGAATTTCCAGCAGATCTGTTTACTCCGCCGGAAGACGAGGAATCGGAACCTGTAGTGGAAGCCGGAACCGACACTGCGGAAGATGATGTCCTGACGAAGGAATTAAATTCCAAAACCGTTGCGGAGCTGAAAGAATATGCCAGTGCCAGAGGTATTGATACAGCTGGGTTAAACAAGAAAGCTGACCTTGTGCAGCATATTTCTTCCGAGCAGAAGAAAGCTGATGAAGCAAGAGCGCTGCTTCGGGGTGAGTAATGGCTGCCCGCCCTTGGGTTACTCCTGAGGAAGTTATTCAGTACACAAGCCATAAGGACGTATTAAAAAGACCGGTTGAAAAGCTGGTCTTTGATATATCCCGGGCAGAGTTAAAGGTAATTGCCAAAACGAATAATTCTTTCGGAGAAGAATACCCGGAAATACCAGAACCGGTAAAGATGGCAGTGATCCTGCTGGCAGAGGCATATGCCAAAAATTCGATTGAAGCTACAAAGAAGCAGATAAGGAGTGAGACTTTCGATGATTATTCCTATTCTGTGGAATCTGGAACGGTGGATATTGAGGGATTGGATATAGATGATCTGCTGGCAGAATATGTCCTTGCGAAAGGGCGCGGAAAGACAGTAATGCGGATGAGAGCTTTATGAGAGGAGGGGTTCTGTGTTTGAAGAATTTATGAATCACAGGTGCAATATTTACCATCTGGAAGATGGCACTGTGGACGTTGGATACGGAATCAAAGAAAGAACCGTCAAAAAGACTGGAAGCACAGCGACAATTATAGAGCAACCATGCCATTTCCATACAAAGGTCGGAGATACGGTTCGCATAGTTCAAAATAAACCCTTCAGCTCTGCTGACGGAGAAATTAAGTTATCCCTGCCAGCAGGCGTAGACATTCGCAAAAATGATACGGTGGAGGACTGTGACAACGGATTGAAATATCGTGCCGGAATCCCCCGTGCGGTGCATGGAAACCACCACATTATCGTGGAGCTGTACCGGGAAGGAGGAATTAAAGCGGCATTATGATTGATGTTAGCGAGCTGGAAGCATTTGCCAGAAAGTGTGAAGCAATGCAGGCAGATTTGAAACCGTATGCAGGAAAAACGCTGGAAGAGATCGGCGAGGAATTTCTTGATATTGTGCAGGCACAGATACAAGGCGCTCACAATGTTGATAAGGGTACACTGTTGGGGTCATTTACGAAAGGCGGAGCCGGTAATATTTTCCAGTTGGATATAGGAGCATTGACGCTGACGATAGGAACAGATGTCTATTACGCAAAATGGGTGAACAAAGGCCATGGACAGCAACCGGGCCGGTTTATCCCGGGCATATGGGAAGGTTCGCATTTCAGGTATATTCCCGGTGCAAAGACCGGAATGGTACTGAAAGCATCAGCGGTTCGAGGCTCCCATTTCTTTGATAAATCTGCAGAAGTGATTGAGCGTATGTTCCCGGAAATGGCACAGTCAGCGTTCGAGCAATTTTTCAACCGATATTTTTCATAAGAGGTGAGCAATGGAATCAGAAATCACAATAGAGCTTGAACAGAGCTTTGCTTCTGTAGTCCGGTATATCCAGAACAAAGCGGATAACAAAGCCGAGCTGTATTTTGATGATCTGCCGGAAGCCTTTGCTGTTCCGTCTTTGTATTTTCCGGTTCCGAGAACAGATACCAAAAAGGTAACGTTCAGCACATACCTTACGACATTGTATCTGGATACATGGTTTATGGAAGCCACAGACTGGCAGGCGTATGCCGATGCGGCTACAGTGCGTGACAGCCTCATGATGGATGAATGCAAGGTAAATCTGATGAAAAAGGACGGCACGTTGGACGATAAATATATTCGCCTTACGGATCCGTCCACATCACCTGTTGATACAGGAATAGTGAAAATGACCTGCGCCATAAAACATTACTATTCTTTGAATCGGGAAACCGGTGGCACAGTAAATAAAATCAATATATCCGGGCTTTTTGGAACAGATGCAACGTATCAGGCATGGTACAAGGCTACTGAGGAGCTTCGGAAAGAACAGGAGGTACAATATAAATGCCTACAAGACGTACTGAACCGGCTGTAGCGGAGCCTGTGGAAACTGTGAAGCAGGAAAACAAAGAGCCGGAAACTAAATACAGAATGGACAAGCTGCGTACCAAGTGTATGCAGCTTTTTCATATCACAACCAGCACCTTTGATGGTGCTATGTATGGTTGCACAGCAACCGAAATGACCATTAGTGAAGCGCAGGCCAGAATCAACAAATGGCTTGGAAAGGAGTGATAAAGCATGGCAGGAGGTACTTTTAAATTATCTTCACCGAAAGTAAGACCGGGAGCATATGTCGTTACCAAAAACGGAAAACAGCCGACAGCTTCCAATGCGCCGTCTGGTATCGCAATTATTCCGCTGATCGGATATGACTGGGGACCGAGAGGAGAGATGATCCATCTTACCAATGAATCCCCGGACGCTGCAAAGGTGAAATTCGGACGTTCCATTTACGACGACAATGAATGTATGGTTATGCTTCAGCTCATGTTCCTGAATGCTACTGAGGTATATACATATATCGCAGGCGGCGGAGAAAAGGCAAAAGGAACTATCACCTTAAAGAGCGGTACTGGCAATGTTACCGCAAAGTATCCGGGAACCCTTGGAAATAAAATAAAGGTTGTTTCCGTGGCAAACCCGGAGGGCGGATTTGATGTTTCCGTAGTTCTTGATGGATCAGAGGTTGAACTTATCGAAGGAGCGACGAAGGTTACTGATTTGAAATCTGATTATGTGGATTTTGCAGGAGAAGGAGAACTGGCGGCGTTTGCATCTGCTTCCCTGACCGGCGGCACTAACGAAGATTCCAAAGTGAATGCTTCGGTAGCAACTTTCCTTGATATGGCAGAGAAAATCAAGTTCAACTGCATGGCACTTCCGACTAGTGAAGCATCCATGATCACTGCCGCTGTGACAAAGATCAAATATATTCGTAATTCCATTGGCTGGAAATGTGGACTTGTGGTTGTAAATTCCGCTACTGATTATGAAAATATTTACAATCTTACCAATGCTGCTGAATACGCAGGGGAGGAACTGACTATTCCGCAGTCAGCAGCATGGTTGGCAGGAGCGGTTGCCGCAGCAGGCTACACATCTTCGCTCACCTATAAAATTTTCACCGGAGCAACTGGCGTCGTAGGAGCAAAGACAAATGAAGAGGCAATTCAGGCAATTAAGAAAGGCGAAATCTTCTTTACTGTCAGCGAATCAGGAGATGTAATCGTTGAGTATGATGTGAATTCTAAAGTTACATTTACTCAGGACGATCCGGCGGATATTATGAAAGGTCGCCCTTGCAGAGTGTATGACAGCTTTGCAAATGATCTGCTTCTTACATTCGTACCGGGTAGATTCAACAATGACGCTACCGGATGGACTGTAATGGAAGGTCTGGGACGAGCAATCTTAAAGGCTTACCAGAACGACGGAGCAATCCAGAATGTGGACGAAGAAAACGACTTTGTTGTAGACAGAGGTTCTTCCGCAGGTGATAGCGTATATATTACCTGCGGTATTCAGCCGGTGGATTCTGCTGAGAAATATTACTTCACAGTAATTGCCCGGTAAAGAAAGGAGATTATTATGGCAGGACGTGTAAATAAAAGCCCTCTCTGTGCAAGAGAGGGAAAGATTTATATTGACGGTACTCTTGTAGCTGATTCCTGTAAGTTCCAGTTATATTTCACTCCTAAAGTTTGGGAAGGAAAAACACTGAGCGAAAAAGGTACAAACCGTCGTTGGATCGGTTACGACATCACAGGCACTCTGGAACAGTGGAAAACCACGAATATGTGGAAGAAAAAAGTTCTGGAATACATCAAAACTGGTGCTACACCGGAGCTTAAAATTCAGGGAATCTGCGAGGATAAACATTCCGACTATTATGACATCAACAAAGGAGATTCCATCACTGCAATCGGCTGTGTAATCACAGGAAAGATTGCACTTATGGATCTGGATACCGACGGAGATGTTGTAAAGGATTCTATCGAGTTCGGCGCAAAGGATCTGGCAGCGTAATACAAGGGCATGAAGCATGGGGAGAGCAGTGGCTCTCCCTTAAATTTTTGGAAAATCAATCATATGGAGGACAACAGATATGGATATGAATTTAAAAGCATTTATGAAAGCAGAGTTAAAAGAGAGAGGAACTGTGGAGTTCCCGGGCGTGGCTACATTCACAGACAACAAAGGGAATCCGGTGCCTTTCATCATTAAACAGCTCTCTATGAAAGAAATCAAAGAGATCCGAAACCTGTATAAAACCACAGAAGTTTTCAGAGACAAAAAGAATGGCAACAGACCGGTTGTTGAAAATGGACAGGTTGTTGTTCGCAAGGATTATGACGCTGAGAGAGCAGGCCTGCATATCATGGTTGACGCATTTGTTCAGCCGAAACTTGATGATCCTGAACTTATGGAGTTTTATAAGGTGAATGACCGTCTGGATATGCCGGAAACTCTTTTTGCAGATAGAGATGATTTCCGCTATGCGAATAAGTGCGTTATGGAAGCGTGCGGTCTTGCGGCGAAACAGGACGAGGAAGAGACTGTTAAAAAAATAAAAAACTAATGTCTGGTGCGGTACAGACACCAGATGGCACAGACTGGCAGTATGCTCATATCCTCTGGCAAAAGAGAGGGTTGCGCATGGAAGAATTTGCCGAAATGCCAAGAAATGTGCAACTGGCCTATATCGCATCAGAAAGGCTTGCAAACGATTATCCTATTGAATCCTCCGACAGATTGGCAAAGGTCTACATAAAGACCACATAGTGGAGGTATGGCATGAGTGATGTTTCTGTTAGGCTTACATTGCAAGATGATGTGAGTTCAAAACTTTCCCGTGTTTCCTCTGCGGCACGAACATCTGCGACACAATTACAGCAGGTGGGGCAACAGATTGACCGGGCATTCAGCAGCAATTCACCTGAGCAATTTGCCAGCAGTCTTGGAAATGCAATGGATAGGGCAGCAAGCAGCATGGATTCTCTCGGAGATTCCGTTGGACAGGCAATGGAAGAGCTGGAGCAAAGCTCCGCTGTTGATTTTTCCGAGGGATTTGAAAGTGCTGCTGATGGTGCCGATGAGCTTACAAGGGCGGCGGAGGATGCAGGGGAGAGTATTGGCAGCCTATCAGAATCCACCGAAAGCCTTGGAGATAGCGTAGATGGTTTGGGCGACGGAGACGGTCTTGGGAATTTAGGAGAGAGCGCAGACGAAGCCGGAGCCAGTATGGGAGAAGCGGAAGGAAAGGCGAACAGCCTCGCAGATTCCCTAAAGAAATTATTTGCAGTCGTTTCAATGGCTGCCGTATTAAGCCAGGTCGGAAAGTATGCTTCGGACGCTATAGACATCGGCAAAGATTATACTGCCATGATGTCAGAGGTACAGGCGTTGTCTGGAGCTACCGGTAGCGATCTGGCTCTTTTACAAAATACTGCCAGAGAGTACGGCGCAACAACGGTTTTCAGCGCAACAGAGGCAGCCGAAGCCCTCAAATACATGAGCCTTGCTGGTTGGGATGCGCAGCAATCATCTTCCGCATTGGGAGGCGTGCTGAACCTTGCCGCTGCAAGTGGAATGGAACTGGGACAGGCTTCGGACATGGTCACCGATTACTTATCTGCTTTTGGAATGCAGGCTCAGGATTCGGCGTATTTCGCCGATATGCTTGCATATGCACAGGCAAACAGCAACACTTCCGCAGCGCAGCTTGGAGAAGCCTACCGAAACAGTGCGGCAAACTTAAATGCAGCCGGACAGGACGCAGAAACGGTAACTTCCATGTTGGAAGCAATGGCAAACCAAGGTTATAAGGGTTCGGAAGCTGGTACCGCACTTACCGCAGTTATGCGTGACATCACGAATAACATGGAAGATGGCGCAATCAAGATTGGTGAAACATCGGTGGCGGTATCTGACGCACAAGGTAATTTCCGAGATCTTACGGATATTCTTCTTGATGTGGAAAAGGCCACAAATGGAATGGGAGAAGCTGACAGAGCTGCGGCACTGGGAGCCACATTTACTGCCGATTCTACAAAGGGCTTGAACTTAATGCTGAATGAAGGCGTTGAGAACATTGCCAGATACGAAGAGGCGTTGCGTGGATCTACAGGCGCAGCAGAGGATATGGCTGACACCATGAACGACAATCTGAACGGCGACATGGCGAATATGAACAGCGCATTTGAAGAAATGGAGCTACAGACATTTGAAGCTATGGAAGAGCCAATGAGAGATGGCGTTCAGTATCTAACCAATACCATTATCCCGATTCTTACGGAATGGGTACCGACTGCATTTGAGTCCTTTGCTTCCGGTGCGAATAAGCTCGGAAATGCACTGAAACCTTTATTTGAAACCATATTAAAAAATCCACAGGCAATCACCGGGGCACTCACAAGCCTTGGGGCTGGCTTTCTTGCAATGAAAACGGTATCTACCGGAATGAATATTGCAAAGGCCGTTACTGACGCAGGCAGTCTGACAGGTGCACTGGGAAAATTTGCTGGATCACTTTTCAGCAATCCTTGGGCGGCGGGCGCAGCGGCAGCGGTTGCGGCGGTTAGTGCTGTAGGAGTGGCACTCCACGAATACAGCGAAATGAATATTGACAGCAACCTACAGGCACATTTTGGCACTGTAGAGCTGGATGATTCTCAGATTAAAGATTTTGCTTCTCGTGTAATCAATGCGGAGTGGCTTGTAAATATCAATACGGCACTGGGACATTTTGACAATGCGGAAGAACTGGTGCAGCAGGCAGAGGATGCCTTGAAGCAGAACGATACGCTTGAGTGGAGAGCGAGGGTTGGTATTTCACTGACCGAAGACGAGCAATCCACATATATGTCCAATATCGAGACCTTTACGACCAACATTGAACAGGCTCTTTCGGAACAGACGCTTGCAGCGGAAATGACCGTCAAAGAGTTTGACATCAAAATGGCGGATGGTTCCAGCCTTGGATCTCAGATTGAGAAATGGGCGGAACAGGATCTCGGGGATATGCAGTATCTGTCAGCAGGTCTTACAAATCTGGTTCAGAATGCTTTGCAAGACGGAATCATTGATGTTGACGAGCAGGCTGCCATTGATGAATTGCAGACCAAGATCAACAATATCATGCAAGGCTGGCAGGAAGCGGAAGCACAAGCCGAAATGGACGTGCTGACGCAGAAATACGGTAGGCTATCGGGCAAGGATCTGACGGACGACACCTTTACCAAAGTTGTGGAGGAAGTCGGAAAGCAGAGAGAAACTGCAACGGCAGCACTGGAAGAATCTGAAAAGAAACTGTACACCACGCTTAATGCGCTGAACAGGCCAGATGCAAACGGCGTGCAGAGAATTTCTGATTCAGAGCTGGCAAATTACAAAGAGCAGGCGGGTTATGCCGTCAGAAACAATGAAGCATCCATGCTTGGAAACAGTGTTCAGTTTGAAACAAACACACTGTCGGACGCTTATGGAGAAAAGCTTCAGGAGAACTATTCCGCTATCCAGACGAATACGGATAACTTTCTGAAAAACGCGAACACATATCTGCAAAATCAGGACTATGGGGCGCTGGCAGACTCGCTGGCATGGGGATTTAATGCTTCCATGCAGTCCGCAAGCCTGTATGAAGAAATCATGGGTAGCGATCAGGCAGCAATGCAGGACATCTATAAAGCCATGAAACCGGACGTTGACAGCATGACAGGGCTGATTGATGAATACCGGGAAATTGGACAGGCTATACCTCAAGATGTTATGCAGGCGTTCAATGACGCTATGATGGTCGGCGCTGCGGCTGGAGATGCGGACGCTGCATGGCAGGTGTTCGCAAGCCAGATGGTGGCAGATCCAGCGAATGCAGCACTGGTGCAGGCAATTCAAGAAGGGACGATAAATGTACCGGATGAATTGCGGACGGCAATCGAGAGGGCTACTGCGGAAACCACCACTGATCCGGTGACAATCGAAGGTATGCAGGCGGACGTCGAGGATGTAGAAGTCAACGAGGCTCATGTCCAAGAACTGATCGACACTGCATTTGAAGGTCTCACCTATGTGGGAACCACAACTCTTGATGGCGGGGAAATTGCATTGCAGTACACCGTCAATGAGGGCGAAACGCTTTCGGGAATCATGGAGCAATATGGTGTTGTCTGGTCGGAAGTAGAACAGCAGATCCGCGAAGCAAACCCTGAGATAAAAGACCTCAATCTGATTTACCCAGATCAGGTTATCAATATCCCAGAGGCAATCGTTGAAGCGGCGAGTGTGGACGCAAGCCAAGTTGGTGAAGCAGCCAAAGAAGCTGCGGAAAATGAAACCGGGCAGACCATTGAGGAAGAGCAGTCAGTAAAAACCACTCTGAAAAATGAGGGTGTGGAATCTTCCGAAGTGGGGCAAGCGGCAGAAGCAGCGGCAAAGAATGAAACAGGAGAAGTTCTGGAACGCGAGCAACCTGTGAAAACCAACATGACAAATGCTGGTGTAGATGATTCGCAGGTTGCACAAGCAGCACAAGAACAGGAAACACAGGCGGAGCCAAAAGAAACACAGGTTCCGACCACTATCAAATTCGAGGTTGCAAGCCTTGATGATAGCGCTCTTGCGTCTGCTATTTCTGAAAAATTGCAGCAGGGTGAAGCGGTACCAGTTACCATCCCGGCGAATGTCACAATTCAGGCAGGAACGATTAATGATGGAGCATTATCCTCTGAGATTGGTTCCAAACTGGGAGAACAGAACCCTGTTCCGGTGACAGTACCGGCAGACATTACAATGACCGCTGGATCCATCAACAGCTCCCCGGCAGTAGAGGCGGCACAGACAGATATAACATCTGCATTTGCGACAGCGCTTCCAGCAGACGGAACAGTTGATGTTACCCTCGCAAAAGGGGCGGACAATATTGCTGCACTGTATGCGGAAGTTGGCGGACTTGTGCGGAGCGCATGGGCTTCACCTTATTCTGCGTCTGGAGTAGTAAATGTAACACTGACAGCAAATTATTCTCTTGCGAACCCAACAAAGACAATCAGCTTTGGCGGCGGGGCAACTGGATCTGCAACGGTATCTGCTTCGCTTCATGCTCTTGGCGGTATCTTTGATGAACCGCATTTGGGTATTGTGGCAGAAGCCGGGCCAGAATCCATTATCCCTCTGGACGGTTCAGACCGTTCCTTATCACTGTTTGAGCAGACTGGCGAAATGCTTGGCGTTCTGAATAGTGGCGAGGGAAAGAGTGTGGAAGCACCAGTGCAAACAGCAAATGCACCTCAGAGCGTGTCACAGCCTGTAGGAAGCCCTCAAACCAGTGAAAGGGTAATTAGGTTAGAGATAGGCGGACAGGGCAGTATAAACGTTTCTGGAAGTGGAGTTTCAAAAGAGAAGATTGTAGACGCTATGATGGAAAACCTGCGAGACGTATTTATGAATATCGTGCAGCAGGAAATTATTGAGGAAGGAGAAGGGGCGTATGAGTTTTAAAGCTTCCAAGTATACGATCTGGATGAATTACGACAACGATAAGAAGCAGTATCAAGTCCCGATGAATCCGGAATCAATACAGATCAAAATAGATGGCAAGGCGGTCACTTCTGACATTGACCGTCTTGGCACTCTGCTTCACAAGGGGAAGAGAGGGCCGATGCAAATAAGCTGGTCTTCTTATTTTCCGGCAACCTATGGCAGCTATTGTACTTGCCAGAAAAAGAATTTCAAATCGCCACAGACCATGCATAAATGGATTCTGGCACTTATGAATGCAGCAAATCCACTGCATTTAGTCTTTTCTGGGGCATTCAGCTTGAACATATATGCTGTGATAACCAGCTATACCGCTACGGAAGAGGGCGGCGATGTTGGAACAATCAGCTACTCTATCACGCTGAAAGAGTATCGGTCAGTAACCATAAAGAAATACACGAAGCCGAACACCAAGAAAAAAGCCCCGGCAAAACAGACAAAAACAAAGAAAAGGGTAAATAACACTCAGAAGAAAAAGACTTACAAAATCAAACGGGGCGACTGCCTGTGGAATATTGCGAAAAAGTATTATGGAGACGGCAAAAAATGCACCAAAATCTATAATGCCAATAAGAGTGTGCTGAACAAAGCTGCAAAGAAACATGGGTACTCTAACTGCCGGAATGGAAATCTGATTTTTCCCGGCACGACGATCACAATACCGTAGGAGGCGTTATGGCAGATTATAAGTTGAAATTTATGATAGGCAGAGGGCGAACCTTTTACGATTATAGCGAGTTGGTTTCTTCCGTTACGGTATCCGGCAGGAAAGGCGCTGCACCAAGGAGCATTTCTGTTGTTCTGTTTGATTCGGAAGGGTATGCAATGAAACGAGCTTCCGTAGACTGTGGAAGCGGCCAGACTTGCGTGCTGTATCTGGATGGCAAAGAGATTTTTCGAGGGCTTCTTATGACGGAAACAAAGAGCAGTGCCCGGAAACTTACCCTAAAGGCGTGGGATAACTGTATATACCTCAGCAACAGCAAAGATTCTTTCAGCTACAAGAAGAAAACGGCAACTCAGATCTTTAAAGATTGCTGCAAGCGAGCTGGTTTGACGGTTGGCAGCGCAGTAGATACCGGAAAGAAAATATCAGAGCTTGTAAAATCTAATTCCACATACTGGGACGTGATTCAAGAGGCTCTGAGTGAAACGTACAAATCAACCGGCAGACGGTATTACGTCAGATCTGAAAAGGGGAAGATATATCTCTGGCAAAGAAAAGATGTGAATACTATGCCGGAACTGAGTGTTGCGACCAATACGGAAACCTATGAGCAGACACGCTCCATTTATGACACCAGAACTCGGATAAAGCTGATTACATCCAAAAACAAAACCAAGAAATCGTATACCAATAAGGAATTGGAGAAGAAAATTGGTAAGTTTGCAGATGTTCAGTCGGTGGACAATGATGCAAGCGCAACGGAGCTAAACCAGAAAATTGCGACATTCAAAGAAGAGAAGAGCGTAGTGGCACAGTCCTTAATATGGACTGGCACAGGGGATATTTCAGTAATTTCGGGCGGCTGTGTTCATGTGAAAATCAGTGCATTAGGGCTGACGAAAGTAATGTATGTCGATGAAGATACCCATACATTCGAGAATGGAAAGCACCAGATGAAACTGAAATTGAATTATGTACCTGACTACAAATCCAGCAATGGTTCTTCAGACAGAGGGAACAGCAGCACATGGAATAAAAAGTATCAAGTGACTGCGAGAAGCGGATTGCACATCAGAAAAGAACCGAATGGCACAAAACTCACAACAATTCCATATGGAAAAACTGCTGAAGGAGATGGAAAATCCAAGAATGGATGGCTTCATGTGAGGTATAAAGGCACTACAGGATATTCTTATTCTGGTTATCTGAAAGAAATTTGACAGGAGGCATTATGGCAGCTACATCAATTAAGCAACTGATCCAGCAGATGGTGCAGCCGTATGTTCCGAAAATGGTAATCGGGGCAGTAACATGCATTGATCCCTTGCAGGTGACGTTGCAAAATGACATAAATATAAACCTGTCGGCAATTTCCTTGACGGTACCCGGCAGGTTGGAACCTTTAAACGTGGGCGAGCATTTCTATATGTTCGCCTTTAACAACGGAAAATCATACTACATGATGGACAGGGTGTGAGGTTATGGATGAAGAATTAGATGAAATTGTCAGCGTTCCTTTTGACGAGGACGACATAGACGAATCGAATCAGGTATATCGCACCTATAAGATGGATTTTGAAAGAAAACGAATCGGGGGAATGATAGACGGGAAAGAAGCTGTGGTGCAGGCTATCTGGAAAATTCTGTCAACAACCCGGTTCGCTCATTTAATCTATGATGACCAGTATGGGTGTGATTTTTTCAACAAGATAAATGACAGTGGACTTACAGATGATTTTCTGGAATCTGATATGCCGGTAATGCTGGAGGAAGCATTGCTTTATGATGAACGGATTACTGGCGTTTCGGATTTTTCCTATGAGATCATATCTCACGACAGTGTTCATGTGTCATTTGTCGCAAGCACAATTTATGGAGATATTGAGATAGAGGGGGCGATAGCGGATGGCGATTAAAAATATTGGAGAGCTTGGGCTTGATGAAATTACAGAAGATTATCTGATGGCAGAGTGCGAAGATATGGGCGCGGAGCTTGGTGTAGACACACATCAAGGCAGTGTCTATATGGATGCCTGCTCGGGCCATATCATCCGAACGGCAAAATTTTTCAACGATCTTGCCGCTGTAAACGAAATTCTTTCTATCCTTACTTGCACCGGCGACGTTCTGACTGAAAAAATGATGGAGCGTGGCATGAAAAGAAATCCACCGGCAGATACGGCAGCAACCTATTATGTGGAATATGTAGGAGCGGAACCACAGGTCGGCGATCTTATGAGCTGCGACGATCATTTCTTTACCACACAGAAGCTAAACGACAGATGGGTGATTGTGTCAGAGGAAACCGGAACGGATATGAACACACTGGTTCCGGGACTTCCGGTTATTCCAGACCAAGATGTGGATAATCTTATCAGTGCAACTCTGAAAGAACTTGCGGTGCCGGCAGTGGATATGGAAGAGGATGATTCTGCGAGATCCAGATACATAGATAAGCTGTCCGGGCCAGCGGAAAACGGAAATAAGGTGCAGATACGGTCGTGGTGTGAAGAAATTCAGGGCGTGGGGCGTACAAGAACCGTTCCACTGTGGAATGGAGATTGTACAGTTCTCGGAATTATCATTTCCACAGAGGGAACGGAGCCGGCAGAAAGCGTGGTTAAGCTGGTGCAGGATACCATTGATCCCGGCGCACAGGGCTTCGGAGAAGGGAAAGCGACATTCGGATGTTTCTTCACTGCGGTTGCAGCAAAGAAACAGGAAATCAGTATAAAACTGGATGTGACAAAAAAAGCAGAAAGCACCTACACCAGTATTCAGGCGAGTGTTTCCAATGCGGTTAAGGCATATTTGAAGGAACTTGCGTTGAATTCCACACAGGATGAAATTATTATCCGATACAATAATGTTGGAGCTTTAATATCCAACATTTCAGATATTGTAGACTTCGGCAATTTGCTTGTGAATGGTGGAAAAGGAAATATCACCTGCGATATATACCACGTTCCGGTAATCGGGGAGGTGGAGGTCAATGGAAATCTTTAATAACCAGCAACGGAGCGGATATGAAGAAATCGTGAGCTATGGCCCGAAATGGTGGACTGAGTTCAGAGAGATGGATGCAAATTACCGATTCGCAGGGTGGACACTGGATTTGATGGCATACTGGCTGGAAAGAGTTGTGAATAATCAGTTTCCGGCAAATGCGGACGAAAGAACAATTACGACGGTATTTGAACCGGCGCTTAGAATAGAACCTGAGCCAGATGAAACGTTGGAAGAACGGAGAAAAACGGTGGCTGCATACTGGTCTGGGACAGGAAAACTGTCAAAGACGGTTATCCAGTCGATCATCAAAGCCTATACCGGCTGTGAGAGTGAGTTGTGGTGGAATGGTGTTAAGCTGCAAATCCGAATTTTCTGCGACGAGGACGGACAGTTTTCACAACGGAAGATCCATAACATTATCAGTCGGAGATACCCGGAACACCTGTCGTTTACAATCCGGGATATGATCTGTACATTCGTTTTGAAAGAGCAGATTGTTTACAATAGGATAAGGCATAGGGCACAGATTACATGGTGGGACGGAACACTGAACGGTTCCAATGCTCTTGATGGGGCAGCAGAACTTTCAGCGGAACTTCCGCCATTTTTTACGTTCAAATATCCGATTGTGGTGGAGGCTGGAAATGAAATTGCATTTCCAAAGATGAAGTGCCGGGTGAGAATCCAGCATGAAATGCAGGCAGAAATATTCCCAGTTCATCGTGTTCTACTTAACTGGTGGGAAGGTTACGGAACTCTGGATGGAATGACGGATCTGGACGGCAGCCTATTATTGGATCACACAATGCCACCGATTGTTAAGGAAACATATCGCATGGATATAGGCGCACAGGAAGATATCGGAGTAAATCTTTTTATTCCAGCGCACGCAAAGCCATTGAATGGAGATTTTGCGCTGGACGGAACTATAAATCTTAACTCTGGAAGGGAGGAACTGTAATGGCAGGAACAACCGTTACGACAAGAGCAAAGAAGAAAATGTTGGAAGCAAGAGCTGGTATCGCAGCGCTTCCCAAAATTGTAGGAATGGCATTTGGTACCGGCGGCGCAAATTCCGCCGGTGAAATTGTGACACACTCACCGGATCAGAATGCACTTCACAAGGAAGTTCTGAGAAAGGACATCGACGGCTATACCGTGGTGTCTGATACAAAAATCCGGTATAGCTGTACACTGGCAGCCAGCGAGCTTGCCGGTGAATATATTTCCGAAGTTGGCCTGTATGACGCACAGGGCGACTTTGTTGCATTTAAGGCATTTATGAAAAAAGGCAAAGACGGCGATATGGAAGCAATCTTCGAATGCGACGATACATTCTAAAATAAGGAGGCTACAAAATGAGCTTTTTTGATGTGAACAATGCGGTATTCAACGAATATCTGCGAAAGCTGGAAACAACTGACCGTAACCATGCGGACGTTTTCAATGAACTGTTTGGACAGCTCATTCAGAATGATGTTGCTCTAAAAGAAGCGGTCACAAACTTTGCCGGTACAAAAAATGAGCAGGCGTTATTCCTGCTGAATCTGCATAAGGATGGCAAGAAGTACGGCGTACATTTCGACAATTACGATGTGACACCGGCAATCACTGGAACCCGACTTTATGATGCGGTTGGCATGACAGCAGCTCCGTCTACGAATACCGTTCGTGCGAAAAATGATTTCGATGGACGCGGCTGTTTTGCATATCTGGAAGTTAATGGATCTGTTAATGAAAACGGAGATTTTCAGGTTCAGTACATCAAGGATATTGATAATGAATTCTCCCGGACAAAGTACGATACATGGTGTCTATATTTGACCCAGTATGTGTATCGCAAATTTGACGCAAACGGCGAGGACACTGTTGTTTCTGATACCAGACACTCTGCAGAATGGCTGCCAGAGGGCGGCGCAATCAGACCGGACGGAACAATCCGACCATTTGTGGCGATTGCAAAATATATGTCTGGTGACAATGCGGACGGTGTTGCGTCCTCGATCAGTGGTGTATCTCCGAAAAACTACAGCTTCCAGAGTTCCCTCACAAAATTCCGGGCAAAAGGTACACAGTATTGTGCTGAAACCTCACAGGATTCTGAGAGAATGACGAGGCTTATGGAAATTGCCTTTGCTACCAGACACAGCCAGTCGGTGATGGCAGGCTGCAACTGGTGGTGGTTCCAGTATGCTGCAACGGTGCAGGAAACCGATGTGGAGAGAATTATTATCTCTAAATCCAATGCCAATAATCTGGTTGTAGGCGGAACCGTTTCTATCGGAAATGCAAATGCACTTGATGGTAGCAGTAAGCCGAATCTTGACAGAGGACAGAGCGGACTTCATGCGAAAGCGAATAAGGTTCGGATCACAAAGATTGAAGATTATGACGACAATAATTCTGCGGTATATGTGGATAATGGCGGACAGAAGTTTTCAACAGCCCCGACAACTGTATCTGGTGTGACCTGCGAGACTTATATCAGTACAATGCCTTGGAATACTGGCGGTTGTGATGATGTGCTTGGTTCATGCGGATCGCCGACAAGCAACACCAGCGGAAAAGAGCCGTATATTCTGTTTGGCGTGGAGATGTCTTCTGGCTTTTGGGAACCAAAGGGAAATACAGTCATGAAGATTGAAAACCATGTTATGCGTCCATACATCTGCTATGACTGTACCAAGATGACAACAGCAGGAGCGACAACGGACGATTGGATCGCTCTTGGCTATGTAATCCCGGACAACAAGGGAAACTGGAAATATATCAGCAAACTGGGATATGTCGTAGATGATCCAGAGGTTCGCTACCCGATTGAAGTTGCAGCAACTTCCAGCACTGGTTATGCTGATGGGCTTTACACAGAGAACCTCGAAAACGCTGGCGACGGCCAGCGAGAGGTTCTTGGCTCGGGCTACCTGAGCTACGGTGCGCATGACGGCCGTCGGGCTGCGAACCTGAACCATGGGCTTTCCGACTCGAACTGGACCTATGCCGCTCGTCTTTCTGCCTGTGGGCGTTGCGGACGCAAAGCGGCTGCGTAACGCCGGGGGTGAATTGCGACAGCAAGAGGGGATCTCCCCTTTTAAGGCAACATAAGAAATTGTAACTATCAACGATATTTCAACAGGACTTACAGCACAGTGGCTTCCGTTCTTGGCTCGGGCAACCTGAACAACGGTGCGAATGACGGCCGTCGGAATGCGAACCTGAACAATGGGCTTTCCAACTCGAACTGGAACTATGCCGCTCGAATTTCTGCATAACTTAGAGGTGCTGTATTTCGTTCCCTTAAAGGGAACTCCGAAAGGGCTGGGGCGGAATGCCCGAAATTGACGAACCAGCACCGGAGGCATGGCAACATGTCTCTGGCTCTGTGGCGGAAGTGGACACAGATGGGGGCTAGTAGTAAACCCGAACGTCCTTGAAGCAGAAAGAAAGAGAAACATGAAAACATATTGCAAGAGACTTGTGGTTTCGGACACAGACAGGATTTACGATGTAATCACAGATTATATGCACGATAAATACAGAAAGAATAGCTCTGTGAGGTTCTTTGCCTGCTATACCGGGGAAAGCCGGGAGCATGTAAAACAGTATCTAAAGCCGCAACTGACGAACCTAGAGCCGGTAGACCGTAAAGAGTTTGCGGCACTTAGCGTTGGCAATCTCCCTGAGAATGATTTCTGGAGGGCGGCACATTACAAGCTGGCGTTGGAAATGGCATATCATATCCGTACCAGAACCGTTAGGGAACATTTGTTGGTGAACACTTACGGACAGCCGTTGATTCGCTATACAAAGATCAATGACCCGGGGAGTGGAAAGGAACGTATGCTTGGGCTGGAAACAATATTGTTTCGCTTATATGAGCAGGTTGCAGCAAAGGCGGCGGAACCGTTGTTCAAAGCAAAGCTGGGAACATATCAGTGCGCTTCCATCAAAGGAAGAGGCCAGAACTATGGCAAGAAAGCAGTCCTGCGTTGGCTCTCTAATGATGTTGAAGGTACAAGATATAGCGCAAAGGCTGACGTAAAGAAATGCTATCCGTCAATCCGGCATGGAAAACTGTTGGAGCTGCTGAAAAGAGATCTGCACAAATCGGATGAGTTGCTATATCTGTTTACTGTATTTATAGAGCTATATGAGGAATGGCCGTCGCCGGAAGCGTTGGCACCGGACAGAGGTATTCTGATAGGCTCTCCTGTATCAAAGGATTTATGCAATTATTTTCTCTCATACGCTTATCATTATGCAAGCGAGCGACTGGTTAAAGAAACCTGCCGGAGAGGGCAGACGAAAATCAAAAGGTTAATAGCACATGTCATTTTCTATATGGATGATATAACGATGTATGCAGCGAATAAAACCCATTTGAAGCAGGCAGTCAAAATGATGATCGCCTATATGCTGGAATTTCTCGACTTGAGAATTAAGCCAGACTGGATTATGCAGAAAACCATGTATGAGGATCAGGTTGGAAAAACAAAGGGTTCCCTACTGGATTTCATGGGATTTCGGTTTCATGGCGGAGATGTAGAAACGAAGTCATATTTTGGGAGACAGAAAAAGCACAAGAAAGTATGGGTAACAATCCGCAGGAACATTTTTCTTACCGCACGACGGAAGATGAATAAATTTCTGAAACTGGTAAAACACCATGTTGCTGTAAAAATCAAATTTGTGAGGTCAGTCATATCTGCATATGGCTGGTTCAAAAATACCAATATGGTGAAATATCGGATCAGAAACAAGGTAGATGAACTTATGCGGATTGCAAGGAAAATAGCAAGCGATCACGACAAGGGAAATGGCTATGTTGAGAAAAAATATTTCAATATGTGGAGGCGATATTATGCACAAGGTTCAAAGTCCCGAAAAAATGGAAAAGGTAGTGTACAAGGCAAAGCCGAATGGCGTAGCAGATGTGTGGCTCAGGAACAACCAGCATGAAATTGTACAGGAAATAGAAGATGGCCCGACAGGATATGAGGCTGATGAGATTTTTTGCAGGGTAGACGCAGCAGTGATTTCAGAAAAGGAAATTGCTGCTGATTTTGGTTTCTGGTTTTCTATGTTGGAACAGATTCCCGACTTAGATGCAAATGAACTTGGGATTGAAGCAAGAAGAGCTGCAAAGTTGTCGGAAGTGTCTGCAGCGTGTGAAGAAAAAATTGTTTCCGGCATCGACGTTAAAATTGGAGAAGAAACGCAGCATTTCAGCCTGACTATTCACGATCAGCTCAATCTCTTTGGCAAACAGGCTCAGCTCAACGCCGGCGCTGAAAAATGCGAATACCACAATGACGGCAATCCATGCAAGTTCTATACTGCCGAAGAAATGGGGCTTGTCGTAAAGGCTGCGATGGAGCATGTGTCTGTCCAGGCCACCTACTGCAATAGTATGTACGACTGGGTAAAATCATGTACGAAAGCTTCCGAGATTGAAGCAATCCAGTACGGTGATGAAATTCCGGTAGAGTATCAGTCGGAAGTTCTGAAAGAATATTTGAAGGAGGCGGAGGTAAAATGAAGTTATTCCTGAAGAAGTTGTATAAGACCATGTATCTGTGGGCAATAGGAGGACTTCTTTATTGCCTTTTTGAATTGATTTTCAGAGGGCATACGCACTGGACGATGTTTGCCGTCGGGGGCTTCTGTTTCGTTATGTGTGGGCTTTTGAATGAGCATATCGGATGGGATATGCCACTTCCGTTGCAGATGTTGATTGGCTGTCTGGTTATTACCGGTACAGAGCTGATTGCAGGTGTTGTTCTGAATATCTGGCTTGGTCTGAATATCTGGGACTACAGCAATATGCCGCTGAATTTGTGGGGGCAGATCTGCTTACCGTTTTCATTCCTGTGGTTTTTCCTGTCAGCCGTAGCAATCGCACTGGACGACGAATTGAGATATAACATGTTCGGAGAAGAGAAACCACATTATTATTTCTGGAGGAAGAAATGATTAAGATAATCTCCCGGCTCTGGTCGAGCATTTATGACCTCTTGCTTTTGGTAAAAGGACAGGGAAATAAGACACTCGAACAGATTGAGCAAGACCTTGATGTACTCGAAATGCTTTGCCGTCCATACGCAGGCGTTGACGAGTCTGAGGATATATTCTTAGGAGAGGAGGTAAAAGCCAATGAGCATGAAAGAGTTCGTAGAGACTGGTGGAAGTGTCCTGCTGATTGTCCTCACGCTGGTACAGGTTGCTCCCATTAGAATCAACCCTTGGAGCGCAATCGCGAGGACGATTGGGAAAGCGCTGAATGCGGATCTCAACGAAAAAATGGATGCAAACGAGGCGAAAACTGCCCGGTATCGCATTCTTCGGTTTGACGATGAAATACGTCATAAGATACGGCATTCAAAAGAGCATTTCGATCAGATTATCGAAGATGTTGATACCTACGAGCGCTACTGTCAGGATCACCCCAGATTTCCAAACGAAAAGGCAGTATCTGCGACAGACAATGTGAAAAGGACTTACGAAAAATGCAAAGCTGAGAACTCTTTTCTGTAAAACTTACAGGAACGTGCAGAACAGCTCAAATTCGTTAGTTCTATTGTAGGTGATAATTTATGTGCCAAAAGGCAAAAGAACTGCGCTGTGGGCTGTGACAAGCTCACAGCAGCATTATAAACAGGAGGAACATATCTATGAAGAATTTTAAAGTATGGATCAAAGCAGCAGGCATTCGCGCAGCGAAAACAATGGCACAGACCGCAGTAGCATTACTGCCGGCGTCCGCTACAATTTCCGCCGTGGACTGGAAAGTGGTAGTCGGAACCGCTGCGCTGGCAGGCGTAGCGTCTGTACTCACATCACTGGCCGGACTTCCGGAAATTGATGAAACCGAATGACGAGTTGAATTATCAATTCATAAGTCAACTGGGAAGGGCGGGAAACCGTCCTTCTTTTTGGAGAAAAATATGAAAACACTTGCAGCGATTATTCTGGTGGTACTGGTTCTTGGAGGCGGTACCGCTTTTTTATTTGTCCGGGAGTTCGGACAATTTATAGATGATGTATGCCCTTATGGGAGGAAAGGAGTAGAAGATGACGACGATTAACTTTGAAGCAGAGAAAAGAGCTTATAAGAAATTTATTCAGGCAGGCATGACGCCGGCTGGGGCTTGCGGACTGATTGGAAATCTGCAAGCGGAAAGTGATGGCTTTTACCCGAACAGAGTAGAGTATCTGTGTATTAAGCGTTTGAAAGAAAATGGAAAAAGTTACACAGATGAAAGCTATACAGCAGCGGTTGACAATGGAAAAATCTCTTGCGAAGAATTTCTTCACCCGCTGGCGGGCAAGCAGTATGGCTATGGTCTGGCACAGTGGACAAGCCCGGGACGAAAAGCAGGACTGTGGAATCTGGCAAAGCAGAAAGGCGTATCCATTGCCAATGAAGATATGCAGATTGAATATCTGCTGAAAGAATTACAGGAGAGCTACGGATCTGTCTTGAAAGTGCTGAAAACAGCTACATCAATTCGTGAAGCGTCGGACATTGTCCTGAAAAAGTTCGAGATTCCGGCGAACACAGGAGAGAGCGTGTGTGCTGGTAGAGCTGCCAGAGGACAGAAGTTTTATGACAGTTATGCGAAAGGGGAAAAGAAAGTGTCGGAAGTACAGCAGAAGAAAGAGAGCGCCATTTCGTGGATGGAGAACACGGCGAATGATAATAGTCATGGATACGATCAGGACAATAGATGGGGACCGGATTATGACTGTTCTTCCGCCACGATTGAAGCGTGGGAACAGTCAGGAGTTCCAGTAAAAACAAAAGGAGCCACATATACCGGGAATATGAGGCCGGTGTTCCTGAAAAATGGCTTTGAAGACATTACAGCAAAAGTCAACCTTGCAACCGGAGAGGGACTGGAACGAAGCGACGTCCTTTTAAATGAGATTTATCATGTTGCTATGTACTGTGGAAATGGTAAAGAGGTTGAGGCTTCTATCAACGAAAAAGGAACGGCGCATGGCGGACGGCCGGGGGATCAGACTGGTAAGGAGTTCCTGATCCGTAGTTACAGGAATTATCCTTGGACTCACGTTCTGAGATATACCGGCGGAGAAACTGCACAGAACGCCGAAAGAAATTATCTGATGAAAGGCGACACAGGGGCAGCAGTCAAAACTATGCAGCTCATGTTAATTGATCTCGGATACTCCTGCGGAACCAGCGGAGCAGATGGAGATTTCGGAGATAAAACGGATAAGGCTCTCAAAAAGTTCCAGAAAGCGAATGGTCTGGAAGATGATGGCAAATATGGCCCGCTTTCAAAGGCGAAACTGGTTGCGTTACATAATGCAAAGACTTCCGGCACTGGAAGTTCAGCCAGCAAGGCTCCTACATATACGGTCGGAAAGATTTATACTACCGCGGTAGATAATCTGAGGGTTCGGAAGGGTGCAGGTACAGATTACTCCGCAAAGAAATGGCAGGACCTCACCAAAAATGCGAGAGAACACGCTTACACGTCTGGCGAACTGAAAAAAGGAACTGAAGTTTCTTGCCTTGAAATCAAGAACGACAGTGCAGGAAATATCTGGATGCGGATTCCATCCGGCTGGATTGCAGCGTATTACAAAAAGAAAAAATATGTCCAGTGAGAAAAATGTACCCCGGAGGCAGTGTGCTTCCGGGGCTTTTTGACGTTGTGATAACCGTTCGGTTTTCTGGGATAATTCAAAAAACCCAAAAAACCCGATACAGATACGGAAACGGAGAAGGATACAGGTACGGAAATCAATTATTGAGCTGCATTATACGCCAGATTTAAAAGCAGCTTTGCCCTTTCATAGTCTCTTGCCGTCCTGATCGTAACCTGCAGGTCGCCGGTTCCATAATGTCCGATGTTTCTCATATCTCTGGTAAATCCATCTTCCAGCTCTATATCATCTGGATTTATTTTAAGGTGCAGCAGAATCATTTTCCTAAAAATCTCAATACAGATAATATTCTTTGTCTTGCGGTATGCGAGATATAATTTTAACTGGTTCGGAACAATATCGTCCCCGAGAGATTCTATGTAGTCGCAAAGAGAGTGGTATATATCTTGCAATTCGCGCGGCGCGGCAGACAGCTTTTCCAGATGTGTTTTCTGATCGCCGGACTTCTTGATAGCGGAACTGTTCGGAAAATCCGAATTGTTGAGCGGAATAGGCGGCACAGCAGGAGCGTTCAGATGTTCAAACAAAACCAGATCATTTCCGTATTTCTGGTATCGCACCAATTTGATATTGCGCTGCATTTGATTTACGGCGTGGAGATCATATTTTGTGAAGCCACTTGCAATACAGATCACACATGGCATTGACCAGTCTATGGAAGTGGCAGTATCCTGTCCGAGAATATCCGCAACAAGGAGTTGAAAATCTGCCTTGTGATCCAGCAACCAGTCCAAATAGAAAAGCCCCTGATTTATGACATTTTCATTACTACTTCGCTTATATTCAAATATGACCGGGCAATTATTTTCGTCTATGCCTATACTATCCATTCTGCCATTTGTAATGACGTATTCACTTTTTAGAAAACGCACACCAAAGAATGTGTCCATGTTATTTTCAATCAAAATCTGCAATTCTCTTTCAAGAAGCACTTCTGAAGCAACCATTTGCCGGACCTCAGGGTGGACGGAAAAGAGTTTAATATCCGACATACCCATCACCGGCTTTCTGCAATTCTCTATCAATATCAATTTCGTGGAATTTCTCCAAACTTTCCGAAAACAGATCTATTATGGATTCATCATTCTGGAAGTACAAGAGTCCTAACATTTCTGAGACAAGAATCACATTCTGGCTATCGTCAATCCACATAGAGCAGCCGCCCCAACCGGTTGACGACTTCTCAATATCTGGATTTCCATACTTTTCCGAGATTCCATCGCATATATCCTCATAATTGGAATCGTCAATATCCATATCATATCCGCCCGATACCAGCTTATCGTTCAGAAACAGATATTCAACGTTGGTATCATATGTATCCACAGAACCGTTGTATATGCACAGGTCTGTAAGCCCATCCACACTTCCTACTTCATCAATTCTATAATCTCTGTATTCCAGCATATCTGATGTGATTTCTTTACCCTTTATATCATCAAATGTTGTTCCCCAGTCATATCCTCGAAAAGAATCAATCTGAGATATTTCAGCGGCGGGTTCAGCAGATACCGACGAACAGCCGACCAGACAGAAGCACAGGGAAATTTTTGCTATATTCAGAGAATTGTGCAAAAATTTCCGGGGGGGGGTAAAATAAAATGTGATATTTTTTTCATACACTCTCTCCTTTGTGAGTTCACTTTTTTCTATCATCATATCCCAAAATTGGAAACTCCACAAGGAGAAAAGCACATATTATTCTGAATCTGATTCGGTATCTTCGTCTGGAATATATTCCATAAGATCTCCGGGCTGGCAATTAAACGTCCGACAGATTTTATCCAGAGTCTTGCTGTCAAGACCGCCGGACTGGTTCCGCAGGCGGGTAAGCGTTCCCTGACCGATCAGCTTCTCTTGGCGTACACGATAGAAAGACCAGCCTTCTTCTTTCAATTTATCAAAAAGTTTCTGATAGCTTATCATGGTGATTTTCTCCCTTCAATCTGAATGAATGACTTTTCTATACTACAGATTCTAACACAAAACATGCACTCAAACAAGTGTATAATTTTGACAAGTTTAGACACTTAACTTTGTGCATGTCACCTATGGACTCGGCACTCAATCTAGTGTAGAGTAGAGACATAAGGAAAAAGAAATGGAGGACATAAACATGAAGTTAAAAATTTATGATCGTTACTTAAATATTACAAATCGTGAGGGTGTGCAGGACTGCACAGAAGAAAAGCTGGAGAAATTCGATGAAATGCTCAATGAGTTTGGCGTGTCACATTGCTTTTCACTGGCTGACGCACACGAAATTGAAGTTATCAATGAATCCGACAGAGAGTATTGCGTTACTGTAATGTATGAAGAAAGCGACGAAACAGTATTTGAAATGGTGTACATGCTCTGGAGCAAAATTCACAGAGGAGTAAGCGACGAAATGATTTACAAGGCTATGAAGAAAATGAGTATAAGAAAGGTTGGAGAGGCAGCATGATAGCTGCTTCTCAGAAAGGATAAAAATGGCAAGCAGAAATTATAAATATTATCAGCCAAATGAAAAAGATTTGAAAGATGAATATGGCGATTGTGTAGTGAGAGCATTGACAAAAGTTACTGGTAAAACATGGCGTCAGGTATTCGATGAATTGCTTCCTTATGCGTATGAGTTGCAATGTATGCCTAATGGCAAAAAGTGTTATGAAAGCTATTTGAAAGCCAACGGTTTTGAATACCATGGAATCAGCAATAAAAAAGGTTCAAAACGGCCAACGGTGGATCGTTTTACAAAGGATCACAAAGATGGAGTCTATTTCTTGAATGTTGCAAATCATTGTGTGGCATCTGTGGACGGCTTTTACTACGATACATGGGAGTCTGGAGAATGCTGCATGTATGGTTACTGGGAAAAGAAATTAAGATGAAAGATAAGAACAACGAGATGGTTCCACCAAGAAAGGATAGACAGTAATAATGAAAAAGTACAAACTTACAGACAAGCAATTTGATGAACTTGAAATCAGCACTCGCAGATCTTTAATGATACAACTTATCATGATTCACACACCGAAATATATGTATGCGATTGGTGCATATGGATCAGATTGGCTTATTGTACGGTATGACAGGCTGGAAAGTATCGGAGAAGATGAGTGGAAAGATGATTACCAGCCGGAAGTAGTAGACCGCTGGTTATAAGGAGGATGACCAAAATGTTGGAAATGTTGATGAAGAGCCCGGAGGGCGCAGGGTGTGTGCTGAGGGCTATGGTAAAAATGTTTGGTGTACAGGATCTGGTTTGGTGCATTTATGATACGTTCTGCGAATCAGATCAGCAGGAATTTGTGGCGGCAGCAACGCAGGCCTATGAGAAAATGAAGAGTGGAAAGGAGAGGGGCTGATGGTTGACAAGAAAAGTGCTTTCAAGATTTATGGCAGCTATGCTGAACAGGTCAACGCACTGACCGACAGCGAGGCGGGCAGATTATTTAAAGCGTTGGTGAATTATAAGAATGGTGAGGAACCGAAGAATCTCAGCGGTATGGAACAGATTGCGTTCCTGTTTATCAGGCAGCAGATGGATTATGATTGTGAGAAATACGAGCGCCGCTGCGAGCAGAACAGAAAGAACGGCATGAAAGGCGGCAGACCACGCAAGGGAGCGAAAAAGATTGAAGGGGTATTAGAGACTACAAATGCAGAAAAGAGCGTTCCTGTGGACTGTGGCGCAGCTACAGCACAGGTGGCAACTGGCAGTGGCAACGATATACCGAAAGCAGTAAATATACCAGAGAAAAGCTATTTGCTGACCTTGCAGGAAGTTGGATAAGAAAAACCAGACGGTATGATTTATGCGATTGAAAAACCACTCGGTTTTCTGGGATATTTTAGAAAACCCAAAAAACCCGATACGGATACGGAAACAGATACAGATACGGTCACAGATACAGAAACAGAAACAGGTACAGGTACCGACAAGGATATCAACTTATCTTTGTAAGTAAATAATCAAAAATAAATCACAAAAGTAAGTTATTTCTATTTACAAACTTACAAATGTATGCTAGAGTAGAGATAGATAAAAACAGAAGGGAGGATACAGAAAATGGCACAGGTTTCAATGCAGTTTTATGAAGACCACCGGGTAATTGGGCGGTGCGTATCAAGCGTAAAAGCTGCACAGGCGATCCTTGTTGAACGAGGAAAGAAAGCGGCGAAGCTGTTGAAAGAAACCGGAGCGCAGCATGTTCTCTATGGTTGCAAGATATATTCGGGAGATGTGCTGGCTACTGTGCAGCTCTACATGATACCAATGGACGATGAAGAATTTGAGAGAATCACCGGGAAAGCGAATCAAGTTATTGTGTATGCGGTTCACCGGCATGGGGAGGCAATATGACAGATGTAGCAAAGAAGAAAAAGAATCTGCAGAAGCATATTGAAAAGCTCTTTGAGAAAAAGCAGCAGGGCTTTGATGTAGAAACAGATCTGAATAAGGCATACGATGAGTTGACACGACTGGAATGCATGGAGGCAATGGGAATCCAGCGTGAGGAAGATGTGCCGATTACAGAAGATGAAGCCGAAAAAGCTGGAATGTCTGATATTGATATTGCTTTGGGCTTTATGGACGGTAGTGTGATTCCTACAAAGGAGCATAAAACACCGATGGAAAAGGAACATGGAAAAATCGTAGGATACCGTATGGATCCGTACCATGATGTTACGATCTATGAGGATGGCTATGAAGACAGATTCTACATCGGGGAATAGGGAGGCGATTATGGCATATCAGAGAAAAACCAGAGACAGATGGGATATTATGACAGACTGGGGCTATGGCTGGGAATGCGAAAACAGCGAGTACACCAGAGAAGATGCGAAGAGAAGCCTGCACGAATATCGGGAGAACTTGGCAGGAAGAGCAGACGTTAGAATGGAAAAGCATAGAGAGCCGATAACGGCATAACAAGGAGGATAAGACTATGGCAGAAGAAAAGAAAAAAATTAACGAACAGGAAATGGAAGCACTGTGTAAGGATCTGTGGCCACACATTACAGGAATCCGTGAGCTGCTGGTAAAGCATGGCGTGGAAAAGACAATCTCATTATCGGTATCAGCGGACGGCTATGTTAGCTTCGATCCGAGCGATTGTGACTGGGAATTGGTTCAGATTTCGCCGGAAGATGGCCCTGATCTTCGCTGCACGATAAGAAGGAAATTGCTGGCATAAATGCAGGCTGTATTTGCTATGCTTGTACGACCAACAAATGTAAGTAAATTCACAAAAATAACTTAAAAAAGTATGTGAAAAGTATTGACAAACTTACATATGTAAGCTAGAATAGAGACAGATAAAAACAAGAGAGCTTTTACAAGGAGGATACGAGCATGGCAAATACAACATTAAGATTTAAGGATATGACTTTTGAAAAGGGTGAAAACTATGATCCTGAGAACGCAGCAGCGGACAAGAACGGCATAGTTTCTTACTGGGCAGCAAAAACGCCGGATGGCGAGCAGGTGGTTACTGGTGAAAACAAAAAGAAATGTATTGCAGCAGCCAGAGCTTATGTGCATGAAGTCAATGAAGCTACTGAAACAGTAGAAGCCAGCGAAGTTGTCGAAGAACAGGCGGTGGAACAGCAGGTAACAGAGCAGTCGGAAGCTGTTGAGGAAGAAACACAGGAAGTTGTTTTCGAAGAAGAAAAGGCAGAAGCTACCGAAGCAAAAACCAGCGAGACAGCAGCGGAAGAATCTGTGGAAGAGCCAGAGATCAATATGTGGCTTATGGGATATATCCCGAAGAAAAAGCAGCCGGCAATCTTAATGCTCCGAAAGGACGACGAGGGCTACTGGTGCAGAATTGGAAACGGATACATTGTTGATGCAGGTAAGGGCGAATATGACGATGTTATTCACGAAGCCAAATGGAAGGAGTTTTTGAAGTCATTAAGAAGCGTTATCAAAGCGGCGTAAACTGATGAAACAGAAAGGAGAAAACAATGAAAGCACAGTGGAAATATGTTGAGAAAGACGGAAATCCAAAAGAACCGGGAGTTTACCGGGTGACATTGATTTATCCAGCATGGGTAAACAATCAGTGCAACGGCAAGTATTATGCAGAGGTTTGCTCAAGATATTTTGCAGATCTTGATAAAAACCCAGAGCTGAAAGGTTGGATAATGAACAACGAACCAGAAACTGGCATGGCATGGACGGAAGAGTGTGGAAGCATTAAAGGCGAGAGAGTGCACGCATGGATGCCTATGGAAACTATAGAGATTGCTGATCTTCCAGCAGGAGTTGAGAAGATATGAGCAACAAAGAACTGACAATTCGGCAGATTGGAGAGTTTTGTACGAATACATTATGCAACAAATGCCCGATTGCGCGGTGGAATGAAGAAAGTGGGCTTCACAATGGATGCATGGAAAGCCTACGATTGCCGGAAGTATCAAGGATCATGCTGAATGAAATTAAATACCGCAAGACAGATAAATACAAGGAGGGTCATTAAGAATGGACGCAACCAAAGAAATGATGAAAAAAGAAGCAATTAGCAGAATGCTTCGCTTGGGACTGCACCCAAATACAGTGCAGGAGTTCAAAGAGGAAGGCAAGCTGAACAGATCCGAAGGACCGGGATTGCTTTACTGGCTGACGGATGAAGAACAGCAGATTGTAAAAAGGTTTGAAAAAGACCATAACAAGGTAGTGTATCACTTGATTAAAACTCCGACGAGCATTGGAATGTTGTACAATATCCTGTATGTCGGAGCTGAGATTGAGGAATGGACGTTGGACAATGACAATTTGATGGCAGGTCAGCAGTTGGTGTATGTGAAAAATATGGACGCTGACGATTACAGCGAATTTGGCAGCATTGGAATTAGAAGAACCGTAGCCGGAGGGCTTGAAAGAACATGGTAATACCGCAGTAATGCAGCGGTCTATTTTTTTACGACAATGACTTACAAATGTAAGTCATAATTGCTGCATAAGCATACAAAAACGAGCAGAAGGGAGGGGGAACATGTTCAGAATGAAGATTGAAACCGGCGGTGCTGCATTTAAAGATCCAGAAACCGGCGGCGAAGATAAGGCTTTTGAAGGAATTGAAATTTCAAGAATCATGAGAAAAGTAGCGGCAGAGCTGCGAGAAGGAAAAGAGTCTGGATCAATTATGGATCTCAACGGAAATAAAGTTGGATATTGGACAAGGGAGGATGAAGAATAAATGCCAAATCATGTAAGAAATGTAATTAAAATGCAGGGAATAATAGAGCTTCCATTATTTCGAGCATACGACGACGGAAGCAAGGGATTTGATTTCAATAAAATGATTCCAATGCCAGAGAGTCTGAATATGGATAGTGGGTCTATGGTAGACGACTATGCAATCTATTATTTGACCGATAGATGCACAGTACCTGTAAGCAGAGTTTCTGCAGAGAAGAAAGCAGTGATTACAAAAATGATCGCAAACAAAATGTTTGGAAACGAAGAATGGATTCAGAGGACATTCAACAGGGTTATGGAGCAAGCGTTTGATGAAACAGAGGCAAAGCGTAAGAAAATGTATGAGGATGGAAAAACCTATGTGGAAAATCTTCAGAATTATGGCTATGCCACATGGTATGACTGGTGTATCGCAAACTGGGATACAAAATGGAACGCTTACGACAACGAATCAGAGGGAACAGACTGCATTAAGTTCAGCACAGCATGGGCGAATCCAGAACCGGTAATCAGAAAGCTGGCAGAAATGTATCCCGGAGCAAGGATTGAGCATTGGTGGGCTGATGAAGATACTGGAAACAATACCGGATATAGAATTTTTGAGGAAGGCAAAGAGACAGAGGAATCTGTTGGATATTATGAAAATTGCTCAAAAGAAGCCTATAGCTGCTATGAGTTGTGCTGGGGTGAAATGCCAAAATGCTACCACAAGGACGAGAACGGTAACTGGGTACAGCATGACTGTAAAGGCTGCACAGGGTGCGGTTTGGGTACAGTATGATTGCAAAGATCACGCAGGGTGCAATTAAGAAGGGAGAAAACTATGGGACAGTATTATAAGCTGGTAAATTTTGATAAAAGAGAATTTGTAGAGCCTTGGCCGCTGGATTGCGGCGCAAAGTTGATGGAATGGTCGTATTGCAGAGCTGGCATGGCCTGCGCTCTTATGAACTTGATCGCTGGAAGCTGGAAGGGCGACAGGGTGTATGTAGTTGGAGATTATGCGGATCTGGAATATAGCAATGAAAATTGGTTCGCTGAATACAAGGAAATGGCGGATAAACTTGGAACTGATAATGTATATGGCTATGCAACAGAGAATTTCAAGGATATTACAGAGGAAGTGGACGCAGAGTTCCATGACTGGAAGAGAATTTATAACCACCGCAAGAAGCAGTTTATTGATCTGAGTAAATGCCCGGTTGAATGGGTGTGGTGGGACGACGAAGCAAAGAAACCTGTTCTTTCAAGCGTTGCGCCGCTGGGCTTGCTGCTGGCAATGGGAAATGACAGAGGTGGCGGCGATTACAGTAGAAGAAATGGAGAGAATTTTAATCTGGTTGGAAGCTGGTGCAGCTCTACGAGATACATAGAGGTTTCCAATGATGAATGTACACTGACAGGATATGAAGAGTTTGCACCAGACTTTACAGAGAATGATCCGCTGATTCCATATACCAAAGCAGAGGAACTGATGGAAAAACTGAGAAAAGAGAAAATGAAAGATGATTGATGATCTGAGAAAAAATGGCTCTGGCTATTATGATGAAACTGCTTATAAGGCAATCAAAAATACAATGAAAAATCCAACAGGGGGGGCTACACCATGAACAAGGGAGAATTTTTAGAGAAAGACATCGTAACTGTTGAATGCACAAATGGCGCACAGGACTTCTTACTGTTGAAATGCCATGAAGATTATGCTACCGCTTTGCTGCTGAGAGACAAGAAGTACAAGGAAAATAACATCAAGGTTATTGGCAGATCTGTAATGTATGCGGACGCTGGCAGACCGGCATATGTTTACTATGACAAGATCAGCGGTTATGTGAAAACTATTAAGGATCAGGAATTTACAGATATTCAGGCCAGCATTGCAAAAGCTATGGGATTGGTAATTGACCGGGAAACAGCACCGGCACCAGAATATGTTCCACAGGGCAGCGAATCTACGGTGCCGGAAGAACTGGAAATGTTGTGCAAGCAGGTTGCGAATTGCTGCAAGAAGCTGGACGATATGCAGCCGGAAGTGCCGCAGGAGAATGTAGAAAAGTTGAAGACCAGCATTATCCGACTGGAAGCAGAACGTGATGTTTACAAGGAACTGTTTATGATGGCAAATGGTACGAAAGGAGATAACGATGGATCTGAAAATAAGTCCGAGAAATAAAAATGACCAAGGCGGGGTGGCGTGTATGCCGCTCCGTAGAAACGTCCCAGAGGGGCGAGAAGGTTGGAAGTTAACCACATGTCCTAATTGTGGAAGGGAGTGCTGGGAAATGCCCCTGCTGGACGTGGTAAAGGCACAGGGGGCTTCTGCATTGTGTACAGAGTGTGCATTGAAACAGGGAGCAGAAAAAACTATTGAGAAGAATACTGGAGCGTATGCGGTGTATCTGGCAAAAAAAGAAAATATCGCGAACATGAAAAGCAAATGCGGCAGTATGAAAGAATTGAATCGTGACCTGCAGGAATTTTTTTTGAAGTGCGGTGTCACAGACGAAGATGTTGCTGTTGTCAAGAAAAATGGCGAAGAATATATTGTGATCGAGGAGACTGTCGGGCAAAATATAATGCACATTATTACTGAAAAAATGACAGCACAGGGTCATATGACGTATGCGGTGGCGGAAGATTATCTGAAAAACGGAAGTGATCCGTTGGAAAAAGCGGATGTAAAGACAAATGCCGACCGAATCAGATCCATGACAGATGAAGAGCTGGCGGACTGGCTGAGTAATATGTGCTGCTTTGAGAAAGACGATGAACCGTATAAATCAATTTACAATATTGACAGAAATGAAGAAGAGGAAATCTATGATAGCTATGGCGATTTACTGAAATGGCTGCGAGGGGAGGCATAGCATGGGACTGACAATCAGAATTCCGGGAATGCGAGATACTTATAATTGCGGATATATTACATATGGCGTATTTCTTATGAAATTGGCAACAGCATACAATCAAGAAATGGGAGAGATATATGAAAAATATTTCAAATCAGCGATACCACTTTATCCGAAATTAACAGATACGGAAATTGCAAGATACAATGAGCTGTGCAATCCGGATTTAGACATATTACTGTTTCATTCGGACTGTGACGGAAAACTGACACCGAAGGAATGCAAAAGAATCTATAAGGCAATCAAAGATCTGAAAATGGATATGCCGGGACATAACTATGGTGACATGAAACCGTACAATATGCTGGAGCGATTTAAAATGATGTTCCTGCATTGTTGGAAATTCCGAGTGAATATGTACTTTGAGTGAGGTGGTTGGTATGTGCGACGGAATCAAATTGGTATGCAATGAAGCCGGGGAATGGGAGAAATACGACGATACTTGGGACGTCACAATTCATTGCAGAGATGAACAGGAAAATGAAAAGATAAAAGAGATTCTCATGAATCTAAATCTTTCCGGGTGGATTGCGACAAAAGATAAGCTGCCAGAGAAATTTAAGACGGTTTTATGCTAGGCCAGAGACAAGACCATTGCAGGAGGTGAAACCTATATTCTGGGATCACAGGATAATGGGTGCTGATTCCTGAAAACTTATGATATTGGCACGCAGAGCTATCCTGTGAAAGATTATGAGGTAGTTGCATGGCGAGAATTGCCGGAACCGTATGTGGAGGTAGAAAAGTGAATAAGCAGAGAAGAAAGAGATTAGGTAAAGCATTTGATCTGGTAACAGAAGCGATGGATATTTTGGAAGAAGTAAAATCTGAGGAAGAAGAAAGCTATGACAATCTTCCAGATTACATAGAAATGTTGGAAGAGGCCAGCGGCTATCTGGACGACGCAAATAGCGTGATCAAGCAGATCTGATGGACGAAAGAAGATTTTAACAGGAGGAATTTCAAAGATGAATAAGGTTATTTTGATGGGACGACTTACCAGAGATCCAGAGGTCCGGTATTCTTCTGGCGAAAATGCACTTGCGATAGCGAGATACACTTTGGCAGTTGACCGAAGATTCCGTAAGGACAATGAAGCGTCTGCGGACTTTATAGGTTGTGTTGCGTTTGGGAAAGGCGGAGAATTTGCGGAAAAGTATCTGAGACAGGGAACCAAAATCGTAGTCACAGGTAGAATCCAGACCGGAAGCTACACCAATCGGGAAGGACAGAAGGTATATACGACGGAGGTTGTTGTGGAAGATCAGGAGTTTGCAGAGAGCAAAGCAGCGAGCCAGAATAATTCGCAGACCAGCGCCGGAAACCGGCAGCAGCCACCGCCACCAATGCCCACTGATAAAGATGGATTTATGCAGATCCCGGATGGAATTGATGAAGAACTGCCTTTTAATTAAACATGAAGAAATCATAGCCGTTGTGTATGCAGCGGCTTTTGATTTACTCACAAATGTTGGTAAATAACTTACAAAAATGCGTTTTATCTATTTACAAACTTACATATGTATGCTAGAGTAGATACAGATAAAACAAAGGAGGGTACAAGGCATGAGAAAGAAATCTGGTATCTACAAGTATAACGGTAAGTGCTTCAGATATGATTACGAACATGCAATCGTAGAGTATGTGGCCAAGGCAACAGCACAGGAAAAGAAAGACAATGAGGAATGGATAGCAAAATTCGGTAAGCCTTTATGGGACATTGATGAAAGCGGCTACCTGCTGATCGACAGCATTGGACTTTCAAGAGAAAACTGGAAAGACAAAGAAGTCAGAAATGAGTATCTGGAAGAGTATTGCTACCAGCTTGAAGATTCTATTGCAAGTGAACTGGCTGGAATGTTTTGAGAGAGGGGAACCGGCATGGAAAAAGATTATAGAGAGAAGATTAAGAAACTGCTGGCACTGGCAGAAAGCCCGAATGAGCATGAAGCCAAAGCAGCATTGTTGAAAGCAAAAGAGCTGATGGCAGAGCACAAACTTTCTGAACTGGACGTAAAGGATGTAGGAAAGAAAGAAGTTAAAGAAGTCCTGCTGGAAGGTATGCAGGCCAGCACAAGATATAATCCTTGGATCATTCCACTGAGTACAGTTATCGGAGAAAACTATTGTTGCAAAGCCTTTAATAACAAATATAGTGGAAAACAGCTCAGAACAATCGGGTTCGTTGGATTTGAGGAAGATGTGCAGATCTGCGAACAGGTGTTTCGATACACTGTGAACTGCGTGGAATTAAAGTTGAAAGAAATCAAGAAAGAGAATAGCTGCTATAGCGCTCAATATCGCAAGAAACTGTGTGACGGTTATGGTTACGGATTTATGGTCGGCGCACAGGAAGCCTTTGAAAAACAGAAGAAAGAAAACGAGGAAAAAGGCTGGGGACTGGTAATGGTTACGCCACAAGAAGTTACAGAACATGTGAAAGATTTCAAGCGCGAAAACTTCAACAAAAATGCCGGCAGCAAACTTGACGCTAACGCTTTTGGCATTGGGTACACGGATGGAAAGAAATTTGATCCGACAAAAAGACTGGAGGCATAGCATGGACAAAGAAATGATAAAAGCCCTTCGGTGCCTCGGAAGCCAGAGTTGTATGGGAGACTGCTATGCTGATGTATATAACTATAAAAATAGATTCGACGTGAAAGCTGCATACATGTGCTGCGGAGAAGCAAACAAGGAAAATAACTGGATCGGCTGTCCGTATTATCAGAGTAAATATGAGACTTGCATTGATGATGGCTGCGAATGGTTGGATAAGGTAGCTGATATTTTGGAGGGAAAGACAGGAGGAAACGAAGATGGAAGGTAAAACTTTAAGGTTTGGCATAGAGGGCGCATGGCTGACTGCGTTTGTTCGGCAGCAGGTCTTTTCTGAGGGAAAAGATCCAAAACACATGGTTGAACTTATGCGTGGTTTTATGTGTGGAACAGATCAGACAGAGGCAGAGATTGACAGGCAGGCGGAAGACGTGCTGCTTGGCAGGGCAGAATTTAGAGGAAATCCGCGAGACGGTTCATGGTGCCTAGCTATGTTCCCGGCAGGGGAAGAGCCTGGCGATTGGGATATGTTTGGGAAAATTGCAGAAATTATGAAGAAAAATAAACTCCTGGAAGATCAGGTGGCTGCCTATAAGGGAAAATATTCTGCGGCTCTGGAAGCAATGTATGATTCTCAGAGAAACAATTTCCTACAATCAATAGGCGAAGCACCAAAAGATACGATGCCGACAATTCTGCGAGAATTTTTGGACAGGGCGACAGACGATGAATCGCACGAAACGGCTGATTATGGCTGGCTGGAGCCAGACGGTACATTCCATGAAGTGGAGTGGGGAGAGCATACCAAATGGGCTGATGATTATATGCGCGAGCATATGACTGATGATGAGTGGCTGGAAAGCGAGTTTTATAATTCAGGAGATTATTTGACGCAGAGAGGCTGGGTGCTGCTTCATAACCCGGCGCAGGGTATCGCAATTCCAACCAAAGATCCAACAAAACGATACACGAAAGCACAGCAGGACTTTCTGTATGGATATTATATTGACCGAAATCAAAGCGATAGAGCAAATGAGATTATGGAGGAATAAAAATGAATGAGAGCGAAAAAAGAGATATACAAGAATATGGAATAACCTTAGGGAAGGCATGTGCTGTTTTCCAGCAGATCAAGAGTGACAAGTACAGTGAGGACGAAAAGCTTCGGGCGATTTGGGCTGTACTGGATATGCCAACACATAATGGCATTACTAAGGATGCAATTTTGGAAGCGTTTCGCTGGCTCTTTGATTATACAATAGAGATTGATCCAGAAAGCGAGACAGAGAAATGACAGGAAAATGCGCTTTACCATCGGAATTTTGTGGACATGATGAATGCTGTATATGCTGCCCCGAGAATGAGAGTTGCAATACACAGTGCGGAGAAAAAGACGGACACGAATATGCGGAGAGCTGCCCTTATTACTGGGTACCAGAAACTGAAAAGGAGAATGAAGCATGACAGAACCAATGATGATTACAGAAAATATGAGAAATGACAGAGCAGAAAAAGTCAGCAAAATTATTGAAAATATCAACAAGAATATAAAGAGAGCTTCAGAACAGGGGATGCACGAATGCTATTTTGCTTGCTCAAAAGACAACTATTCGCAGGCACCTTTTTACGAAGAAGTCCGAGAAAGATTCGAGAGCTACGGCTACAGGATCAAGCCAACTGGTTATATTGGCGGCGTATGGCAGCATACTGAGCATATTGAATGGTAGGTGAGAACATGAGAAAGAAATGCACGACAGAAGAAATAAACTACCTTGTGAAGATTTGTCTGGACATTGCGAATATTGTAGACCGACATGGCGAAAAAGACAAGCCATATTTAGATGAGCTGGGGCTTGGATACAGAGCTTTGAGCATATCATTACGACGTGGCGTGAAAGCAGTTATAGACTTGCAGGACGATTATTCTAAAGCATTGGAATATCAAAACTATGCTGAAATAAGAGAGAAATCAGCCAGAGATTTCTTGCAGGAAGTTTTTGAAGACGAATATATTGATACAATCAATGATGAAGACAAGCAGAAAATAAAGGAATTTGTGCAACAGCTTATGAAAAAATGGGAGGAATAGAGATTGAACTATGTTCATACAGGAAGATGATTTGAAATTAAATGATTGGCAGTTTGCGCAGAGAAAATACCTGCCCTATGAAACTAAGTTGCGTCTCTCACGAAAGCGCATTGAGGAATGGTATGACAACTGGGGCGGTCAAGTGTATTTGAGCTATTCTGGCGGTTTGGACAGCACAGCATTACTGCATATGATAAGAAAAACCGTGGGGCAGGAAGTTCCGGCAGTATTCTCAAATACTGGTTTGGAATTTCCTGAGATAGTAAGATTTGCACGTCGGGCCAGCGGAGAATTTGTCGAGATCTATCCCAAATGGAAAGATGGAAGCAGAGTTACATTTAAACAGGTAGTTGAGAAATACGGATTTCCTTTAATCAGCAAAGAGACCGCGCCAAAGATAAGAAAACTGCGGCATGGGAATCTATCAGACAGATACAGAAACTATTTGCTGAATGGCGATGAAAGAGGAAAGTTCGGTATGCTCCCTAAAAAGTGGAGATTTTTGCTGGATACCAAATTTGATATCAGTGAACAGTGCTGTGACATTACCAAGAAAGGACCATTTAAAGATTATGTGAAAAGAACCGGGCGGGTGCCATATATAGGGACAACACAGGACGAGGGTTTCAGACGTGAACACCAATATGCTCATACTGGCTGCAATGTATATGATGGAAAAACAATCAAGAGCCAGCCCCTCGGTCCATGGACAAGGCAGGACGTACTTAGATACATAGTGGAAAATGATGTTGAGATATGTTCTGTATATGGCGATATAAAGCAAACACCAAGCGGCATATACTACACCACAGGCGAACAGCGTACTGGCTGTATGTTCTGTGCTTTTGGCGCACATATGGAAAAATGTCCCAACAGATTCCAACGTATGGCAATGACACACCCGCGACATTATCAGATCTGCATGGAACTGAAAAATAATGGAGTAAGATATCAGGATGCATTGGAAACATGCGGAATAGAGACAGAAACGTGGGAACAGAACGGACAAATGAATATAATGGATTTTTTAGCATAGGAGGAAAGACTGTATGTACGATTGGGAAGATCAGGAATTTTACGAAAGCAGCCAATATGCAGATGAAATTGAAGCGTTGCAATCAGCGATTCGTAGCTCGATAAGAAAAGAAGTTCTGGAAGAAATGAACCGGTTGCAGGAGGAAAATAAAAAGCTTCAGGGTATCAAGGAACATTTCGAGAGTGTAAAGAGAGATTATGAAAGAAAAAAATCAGAATGTGACCGGATTATTGCAAACGCAGAATATAATGCAAGAACAGCCAGATTTAGTGAACTGATGAAAGATCACAAAGTAATACGCTGGAAAGTGGACTGGAAATTGGCATATGGAGTGAAATGCGATATGTGCGATGATTCCAGACACATAAAGATAACACTTCCGTCTGGGAGAGTGGTTGAAGATAGCTGCAAGTGCAATACAAAAAGCCGACGGTTGTTTTTCCCGGCTCCGCGTGCATTGTATGAAATTTCTGATAGGCATGGGCTGATGGGGTGGTATAAAGAATGTACTTCTTCCGATGGAGGAAAATATTATACTATTTCAGATGGATATTTCACAATATGTGACGGAAATAGTAAAAAGGCAATGGGGAAATTAAAACGGCATGAAGAGGAAGGAATTGAAAATGCCTTATATGACAGTAAGGAAGAGTGCCAGAAGATTTGCGACGAATTGAATGAAAAGCAGGGACATCCTGAATGGATTTATAAGATGGATGGTACGCCGATTGTTGGAGAAGTGGAACAGAACGACTTAAAAGCTGTTCTATAGTGATTGATGATCTGTATGATATCGAGAGAATCATAAGTGCGTTACAGGACACGCGGAATGAAATTATACGCAATACGGGCTGGCAAAAACTTAAATAAAAACATTGAAAAAATTCCCTGCTGTGATAGAATAGCATTACACAACAGGGAATTTTAATGCGCATCGGCATTGAGCCGATATTTTTTGATCGAGAACCTACCTTATATAAGTAAGTTTTTGATTGTAAAAAGAATCATGCCGGATGCGATGCTGATATTATAATCAAAAAATACCCCCGGAGCTTTCGCTCTGGGGGTGCTGAATAACATATTTTTTCTATCCGATCCAGGAACTTCTTTCCTGGATTTTTTCCATAATTCTGGTCTTTTCATCCCCTTCAGCAGGCGTTGGCTGGTAATTGTTATAGCCGTAAGCGGAGGAGATGGAACAGGGGATGATATTTGTTACATTATCTGCTTTTACACCGTCGTTTGAGATGGTAAAGGTCTGCTGGAAAATCATACTGTCCATGTCACTTGGGGCGCTGTTTCCGCCGAAGCAGAAGTTTCCAAGGCTGTATACAATATTCTTTCCTTTATATTCTTCAATTCCCTGAAGTACATGAGGATGATGTCCACACACAAGATCAGCACCAAGGTCAATGGCAAGATGTCCAAGTGTGGTCTGATTGGAGTCTGGAACGGTTTCTTTTTCATTTCCCCAGTGGAAGATAACGATGATCAGCTCTGCGCCATCTTCTTTTACCTTGGCAATGTTGTCTTTCAGCTGCTGTTCACGCTCTAGATGATCGTATAACTCATAGATTCCCACAAGACCTACTTTTACCCCTTTTATATCCATTACAGCCGTCTCATCATAGCCGAAATGAACAATTCCCTGGGCATCCAGGGCATCCATGGTATCCTGAAAGCTCTGCTCGCCGTAATCATGGCTGTGGTTGTTGGCTGTGTTTACTGCTTCTACAGAACTGCTGGAGTAAATTCCTGCAAAAGATGCGGGTGCTTTGAATGCGAAGGTTTTATCCTCGCGGCTGCTGCTGTCTGTGAAGGTTCCTTCATTGTTGGCGATAGTCAGGTCATCTGCTTCAAAAATGCTCTTTACATTCTGTAAAAAGTATTCTTTTCCATAATTTTCAAAATATGCATTCAGGCTGGTACTGTAATCGAAGGCTTCATCTGTACCAAGGGTACAGTCTCCCACAACGCTTATAGTAAGCGTGACTGGGGTGTCGTGCTTCGATTTTGTTGAAACAGTATCGCTGCTTTCGGAATCAGAAGATGAATCTGAGCTGTCACTGGAAGATTCTGCAGTCTGCTTAGCTCCATCGGCAAATGAAGAATCGTTCTTTTCGCTGTCAGAAGAAAGAGCAGAACCAGTTGTATTTTCGTCGGTTGCGTTGTTTATATTCGAAGAGTTTACACTCTTTGTCTTTCCTGCACATCCCCGGACGATCAGGAGCAGTACCACCAGCAGCAGGACACCACCTGCGGTCATACAGATCTGCCGGATTTTTTTCTGGCGCCGGCGGTAATATTTGGATTTTTTGTATAAATTCTTTTTCTTTTGCATACGTCTGTCCTCATATGGCTTTTGTATATGATGTCGCCGACAGGCGACGTGTTTGTTCCGTATAAACATTGAGGCAAAAATCCATAGGTCATGTTTTGAGTGAATAGCCCTGTGAACTTTTGCCTTTGATTTACATTACAATAATATTTATCTGAAGAATTTATCGTAATAACCCATCACGAAAATCAACAGTACAATAAGCGGCAGTACATAGGTAAGATATGGACGTGCCCACTTCGGGAATTTAATGCCGTTTCCTGTATCCGCTTCTTTGATGAAATTGTCCCATCCCCATCCGTAGCGGGTTACGCAGAACAGCAGGTAAACAAGGCTTCCAAGCGGAAGCAGGTTATTGGAGATAATGAAGTCCTCCAGATCCTGGATGGTGCTTCCTGCGCCCAGTGGCTGAAATCCGCTCCATACGTTGAAACCAAGTACGCATGGCATGGATAAAACAAAGATTGCAATTCCGTTTACCAGAACTGCCTTCTTACGGCTCCAGCCCCACAGATCCATGGCAAAGCTTAAGATATTCTCAAATACTGCAATGATGGTGGAGAGAGCTGCGAATGTCATAAAGATGAAGAACAGTGCACCCCAGAAACGACCGCCCATCATCTGGTTAAACATGTTCGGCAGTGTTACGAATACAAGTCCAACACCCTGTGTAGGGCTTACATTGTAAGCAAAGCATGCCGGGAAAATAATAAGTCCGGCCATTAGTGCCACGAAAGTATCCAGAATACCAATCTGGATGGATTCGCCCATAAGGCTGCGGTCTTTGTCGATATAACTTCCAAAGATTGCCATTGCGCCGATCCCAAGGCTCAAGGTGAAGAATGCCTGTCCCATAGCGGCATAAATACCGGAAAGTAGTCCGTTCTCTTTCAGACGGCCAAAATCCGGGAGAAGATAGAACTTAATACCCTCGATGGCACCTGGAAGCGTACAGCTCTTAACGCAAAGAACTACCATAATAGTAAGAAGACATACCATCATAACCTTTGTGATACGCTCAACACCTTTTTGCAGTCCCATGCAGCAGGTACCAAAACCGAATGCAGTTACGATTACCATCCAGAAGGTCATTTCTCCAGGATTGGAGAGCATGGTGTTAAATACGTTTCCTACCGCTTCTGTATCAAGACCTGTGAAGGTGCCGCTTGCTATTTTAAAGAAGTAAGCCAGCATCCAGCCGCCTACAGTGGTGTAAAACATCATCAGCATATAGTTGCCAAGCATGGCTCCATAGCTGTAAAGGTGCCATTTGGTGCCCTTTGGCTCAAGGAGATGGAAGCTTCTGGCAGCGGACTTGCGGCTTGCGCGTCCGACAGCAAATTCCATAACCATAATAGGCAGTCCAAGAATTACAAGGAACAGAAGATAGATCAGTACAAATGCTGCGCCGCCGTACTGTCCTGTTATATAAGGGAAGCGCCATACATTGCCGATTCCAATGGCGCAGCCGGCTGAAATGAGAATAAATCCAAGCCGGGATGAAAACTTTTCACGTTCTTTCATGTTGATTTCCTTCCTTTTTTCTATGTATGAATTCTGTGAAAAAGTATGGGACAAAAGTCTTTTTTACAGAAGAGCACACCTTTTAACAGTATAAGAATAAAATGGGTTTTCGTCAATAAATATCTTGAAAAAGAAGGGGGAAATGCTAAAATATATAGGATGTACTTAAGGAGTGCCTGAGAGTCAGCTGTTTCGCGCCTATGGCGCTCCCGCAGCTGCCGACCGCATTCGTAATCCGGGCCATCGCCCTACTTACTCATACGGTCTAGCTCGTTCGATATCCAAGAGTTCGCTCGTGCAAGCATGGCTCATTTTTGGCTACCTTACGGGATTTTCATAATAAAATAGTAAATAAGAAGGGAAAACGACATGTTATATATAGGAAATCATACTTCATCATCTAAAGGCTACGCAGCCATGGGACGCCAGATTGTAAAAAATGGCGGCAACACGTTTGCATTTTTTATCAGAAATCCAAGAGGAGGGAATGCCAAAGCTATTGACCCTGCAGATGTGGCGAAGTTTCAGGAGATTGCCAGGGAGCATGAATTCGGCAAAATCGTGGCGCATGCGCCTTATACCTTAAATGCCTGCGCGGCCAAAGAAAATCTGCGGGATTTTGCCAGAAATACTTTTTCGGATGATCTGAAACGCATGGAAGCCACACCAGGAAATTATTATAATTTCCATCCAGGCAGCCATGTGGGACAGGGAATAGAGGTTGGAATTCAGAAGATTGCAGAAGTGCTGAATGCAGTTCTTACTGAAGAACAGACCACTACAGTTCTTCTTGAAACCATGGCTGGAAAAGGCTCTGAGGTGGGAAGCCATTTCCAGGAGCTTCGTGCCATCATGGACCTTGTAGAAAAACGCGATAAACTTGGAATCTGCCTGGATACCTGCCATGTGTGGGATGGCGGCTACGATATTGTAAACGACCTGGACGGTGTCTTAACTGAATTTGACCGCATCATCGGTCTCGACCACTTAAAAGCCATCCACCTAAACGACAGCCTCAATCCTCTTGGCAGTCACAAAGACCGCCACGCCAGAATCGGGGAAGGCCAGATTGGTCTTGATGCCCTTGTCCGTGTCATCCGGCACCCGGCATTGGAGGGTAAGCCTTTTATTCTGGAAACGCCTAATGATGATGAGGGTTGGACAAGAGAAATTGCACTTCTTAGGGAAAGATATTCAGAATAAATTGCTATTTAGTGTGTTGAAAGTTGTTCAAGGCGGACGCATTCGGACAATGGTGATTGCTCACTCGCCGGCGCAACGCTCCAGCGAACTAACTGCT